>ERZ791859.710-NODE-710-length-19234-cov-2.704416_pt1 | contig 19234 bp, 16 predicted proteins | sample MGYA00509943_ERZ791859 | MGnify/ENA primary metagenome ERZ791859 (study PRJEB30046, sample SAMN00792065) | human gut metagenome | study: EMG produced TPA metagenomics assembly of the A metagenome-wide association study of gut microbiota in type 2... | reverse complement strand
TGTAATGAATGTCATTCCTGCATACAGGCAGACAGTTCAAACCAGCCTGATATTATCTGGATAAGACATGAAAAACCGGGCAGTATCGGTGTTGATGATATAAGAGAGCAGCTTATAGGTGATATGCAGATAAAGCCTTACAGCAGCAGATATAAGATTTATATTATTGATGAGGCGGAAAAACTTACAGTACAGGCACAGAATGCCCTGTTAAAGACTATTGAAGAGCCGCCGGCGTATGGTATTGTTATTATGCTTACGACAAATGCGGATATATTTTTACAGACAATTTTGTCAAGATGTGTAAGACTTGATTTTAAGCCGGTTGCGGATGAACTTGTTGTTAAGTATATCAAGGACAATTATGATGTTACAGACTACGAGACTAAGTTTGCGGCAGCTTTTGCACAAGGGAATATAGGACGTGCTGTTACGATTGTTACATCAGGTGATTTTGCCAAGCTTAAAGACGAAGTTCTGCATGTTGTGCGTTATGCACAGGAGATGACTGTGTCAGAGATTATGGCTGAAGTCAAGAATATTGCCAATTATAAACTTACAATTGATGATTATCTTGACCTTATGGCTATGTGGTATCGTGATGTGTTGGTATTTAAGAGTACCAATGATGTTAATCCGGTTATTTTTAAGGATGAACTGTCGCAGATTAAAAGTCAGGCATCACATTTTTCTTATGAGGGATTGCAGGATATACTCAATTCAATAGATAAGGTTAAGATTCGTCTTAAAGCAAATGTCAATTTTGATTTGGTTATTGAGCTTTTAATTATGGCGATAAAGCAGGCGGTATAGAAGTATTAGATATAGAGAATGGAGATTTATAGATGACAAAGGTTATTGGTGTTCGTTTCAGACGTGCCGGAAAGATTTATTTCTTTGCACCGGGAAAGTATACGGATATTTCGGAAGGAGATCATGTTATTGTTGAGACAGCAAGGGGCGTTGAATATGGCAATGTTGTTCTTGGAATACGTGATGTTGAATATGAGAAGGTTATACAGCCTTTGAAAGCGGTTATCCGTGTTGCAACACCTGAGGATGATGCAAGAGAGGCAAAGAACAGAGAGAAAGAAAAGGAAGCCTTTGCAAAGCATAAGCTTGCAATGAAACTTATAAAGGTAGAGTATACATTTGATAATAATAAAATACTATTTTATTTTACAGCAGACGGAAGAATTGATTTCAGGGAGCTTGTAAAGGATTTGGCTTCTGTTTTCAAAACAAGAATAGAGCTTAGACAGATTGGTGTCAGGGATGAGGCAAAGATTCGCGGCGGAATCGGTGCATGTGGAAGACCATTATGTTGTGCAACATATATGCCTGAATTTATTCCGGTTTCTATCAAGATGGCAAAAGAACAGAATCTTTCGCTTAATCCGACAAAGATTTCAGGTGTTTGCGGACGACTTATGTGTTGTCTCAAAAATGAAGAAGAGGCATATGAAGATTTGAACAGCAGACTTCCGGCTGTCGGAGATTTTGTTACAACTTCAGATAAGCTGAAAGGTGAGGTTACAAGTGTTAATGTTCTTCGCCAGAGAGTTAAAGTTACTGTAACTCTTGATGGTGATGAAAAGGAAATCCGCGAATATCCGGTATCTGAACTGAAGTTTAAGTTAAGACGCAAAAATGATAAAGTCCAGATTAATGACAAGGAACTCAAGGAACTTGAAGAACTGGAGAGAAAGGAAGGTCAGTCTCATATTACAGATGAATGATGTAATTAGCGAAAACGAACGTATAGACGACCTGCAATGCAAAGGATATAGATTAATTCAGAATACGGCGTGTTTTTGCTTCGGCATGGACGCCGTGTTGTTATCTTCATTTGCCACAGCGGGGAAAAATGCCAGTGTGCTTGATTTGTGCAGTGGAAATGGTGTTATTCCGATTCTCATGCACGCTAAGAATCCGCAGACAAAGTATGTAGGAATAGAAATTCAGGATGTGGCATTTAATCTGGCACAAAGAAATGCCAGTCTTAATAATATAAGCGGTGATGTAGTATTTGTGCAGGGAAATATTAAAGAAATAAAGAGTCTTACTGAAGGCAGATTATTTGATGTAGTTACGACTAATCCGCCATATATGACGGAAAAGCATGGGATTGTGAATCCTGAAAGTGCAAAGGCGATTGCAAGGCACGAATTGCTATGTAATCTTGATGATGTTGTCAAGGCGGCAGCAGACAGCTTAAAGGTGCATGGCAGATTTTTTATGGTACACAGGCCAAAGCGTCTTGTTCAGATTTTTGACTCAATGACATCACATGGACTTGAGCCTAAACGTATAAGAATGGTTCATCCGTATGATGACAAAGCTGCTAATATGGTGCTGATTGAAGCTGTTAAGGGCGGAAAGCCGCAGCTTGATGTCGAACCGCCGCTGATTGTATACAACCATGACGGAAGCTACACGCAGGAACTTTTGAAAATGTATGGAGATAATGCTGATGAATGAATATGAAAATAAAGGAAGACAGGGAATTTTATACCTTTGTGCAACACCGATAGGCAATCTTGAAGATATAACATTCCGTGTTCTCAGGACACTGAAAGAGGTTGATTTGATTGCGGCGGAGGATACGAGGAATTCAATGAAGCTTTGTAATCATTTTGATATTAAGACGCCTCTTACAAGCTATCATGAATTTAATAAGTATGACAAAGCAAAAGTTCTTGTTGATAAATTAAGAGCAGGAGCGGACATTGCAGTTATAACAGATGCCGGAACACCGGGAATATCTGACCCCGGAGAAGAACTTGTAAAACAGTGCCATGAAGCGGGAATTACAGTGACGTCACTTCCGGGACCGGCAGCATGTGTGACAGCACTTACTATGTCGGGGCTGCCGACAAGAAGATTTTGTTTTGAAGCATTCCTGCCGTCGGACAAGCAGGAGAGAAGAGATGTTATTTCTGAGCTTGAAAAAGAGACAAGAACCATGATTATATATGAGGCACCTCACCGCCTGAAAAAGACACTTGCTGAACTTACAGAAGTTTTTGGGGCAGACAGGAGACTTTCCGTATGCAAGGAACTTACAAAACGCCATGAAAATGTATTTCTTGCGACATTTGGAGAGGCTGTGGAATTTTATGAAAATAATGAGCCACGCGGAGAATACGTCCTTGTGATTGAAGGAAAATCGCGTGATGACATAAAAAAGGAGCAGCAGGCACAGTGGGAAAGCATGAGTATTGTTGAGCATGTTGATAAATATATTGCCGATGGAATGGATAAAAAGGAAGCAATGAAAGCTGCGGCAAAGGACAGAGGAATATCTAAAAGGGAGGTTTATAACGAGTATGTTAAATGAAAATTCACAAAAATTTAAAATAGGCTGCCATTTATCGGCATCTAAAGGTTTTCTTAATATGGGAAAAGAGATTGTTGCACTCGGTGGCAATACTTTTCAGTTTTTTACAAGAAATCCGCGAGGCGGTGCAGCAAAAGATATTGACGAAAAGGATGTTGAAGCATTTAAAAAGTTTGCGGATGAGAACGGAATTGAAGTTATTCTTGCACATGCACCATATACATTAAATGCATGCTCGGCAGATGAGTCAATCAGGGATTTTGCAAAGCGTACATTTGCGGATGATCTGGCAAGAATGGAGTATGTACCGGGAAATCTTTATAATTTTCATCCGGGAAGCCATGTAAAACAGGGCGTTGAGACAGGTACAGAGTATATCGTAGAGATGCTTAACGAGACAATCAAAGAATCACAGACAACTACTGTGCTTCTTGAGACTATGGCTGGCAAGGGCTCCGAGATTGGAAGAAAATTTGAAGAATTGAGAGCAATTATAGATAATGTTGAACTTAATTCGCATCTTGGTGTATGCCTTGATACATGCCATGTTTACGATGCGGGATACGACATAGTCGGTAATCTTGATAATGTCATTAAAGAATTTGATGATGTGATAGGTCTTTCAAGACTTAAAGCCATTCATATCAATGATTCAAAGAACCCTTTTGCAAGCCATAAGGACAGACATGAAAAGATTGGTGAGGGGTCTATAGGAAAAGATGCGTTTGAGGCGATTATCAATCACCCTGCACTTATTAATCTTCCGTTCTATCTTGAAACACCGAATGACGCTGCCGGCTATGCGGCAGAAATTGCACTTTTAAAATCTTTAAGAAAATAAATCTTTATGAATATAGCTGCTGGTGTACAGCAGATGACCGCCGGACAGCAGACAGCCGCCAGAGTCCATATTTACATGAGACTCTGGCGGCTGATTTATCAAATACCAAACTTTGGGAGATATTTTTCATCACCGGATTGATGGTTTATTATTATTGTTCGTATTGTCTGATAAAGATAAGGTTTTAAAGTTTCAACGTCTACAGGTTCTTTGTTAATTATGGCACTGTATGCCGTTGAACTGACAAGTTCGATTATCTGGAAAATCATTATCTCTGGATTTTCTATTTTCTCATCACTCTCATCTATCATTTTATAAAAAACGTCCTGAAAATTGACATCTTCGGGAGCAACATTTTTTGTCAGGGCCTGTTTGAATATTCCCCAGCTCAGATTCTTGGAAATAAAAGCAAGCAATGACTGATTCTGAGATAATTCATTAATTATATAATCAACTATAAATATAATCTGGTCTATAAAATCAACTTTTTTAGTCTGAATCTGATATTCGTCAAGAGCAGTCTTGGCTTTTCCGAAAAGCTTGCTTGATTCGTGAGAAATCAGCTTATTTCTTATATCATATTTATCTTTAAAATACAGATAAAATGTTCCTTTTGCAATTCCGGCAGCCTTTGAAATCTCGGCAATTGATGTTTTATTTACGCCTTTTGTTGTAAAAAGTTCATATGCTGTATTTAAAAGGGACGTCTGTTTTTGCAGCTTGTTAAGTTCTATTTTACCCATGTTAATACGCCTCGTAAATTGAATTTCTTTTGTGCATAATAACGCAATTATATTTTTTTGTCAAATAAATGACCAAAAGTCATAAAATTTTTATAAACAATATTGACTGATGGTCATTTTGTGCTATAATGTGCAACGAAAGAAAGAAATGACCATTAGTCATAAATAAGAATGGAGGAAGACAATGGAAAAATTAGGAAGAGGAATTGTCAAGGCGAGAATTCCGATTTTGGTTATCAGTATTCTGCTTCTGATTCCTGCGGCTCTGGGTTATATCAATACCCGTGTTAATTATGATATTCTTTATTATCTGCCAAAGGAAATCGATACAATGCAGGGTCAGGATATTCTGCTTGACGAGTTTCAAAAAGGTGCTTATGCGATTGTTGTGGTTGACGGTATGCATGGGCGTGAGCTTACAAAGCTTGAAGATAAGATTGAAAATGTTGACCATGTTGCAAAGCTTATTTCTTATAACAGTATCGTAGGTGGTGATGTTCCGCTTGAGATGATACCGGAAAAGTTAAGAAGTCAGTTTTACAACAGTGACAAAGATTCAACGATGCTTGCGATTTTCTTTGATGATACAACATCAAGCGATGGTACTATGAATGCGATTAAGGAAATCCGTAAGGTTACAGACGGTCAGTGCTTTATAAGCGGTATGTCGGCAGTCGTAACAGATACAAAGACTCTTTCAGAAAAAGAGACACCTATTTATGTATTGATTGCAGTTATACTTGCCTGCATAGTATTGGCATTATTCATGGATTCATTCCTTGTTCCGGTATTCTTCATGTTAAGTATCGGTATCGCAATTGTTTACAACCTCGGTTCTAATTATTTTATGGGTGAGGTTTCATATATTACAAAAGCACTTGCGGCTGTTCTCCAGCTAGGTGTAACACTTGACTATTCAATTTTCTTATGGCACAGCTACAAGGAAATGAAAGAAGAGTATGGTGATGACCATAAAGAAGCTATGGCACATGCGATTGCAAGTACAATTACATCTGTTGTAGGTTCATCAATTACAACGGTTGCCGGATTTATAGCACTTTGCTTTATGAGTTTTACACTTGGTATGGATCTTGGTGTTGTAATGGCTAAGGGTGTTGTATTCGGTGTTATATGTTGTGTAACAGTTCTTCCGTCACTTATTCTTACATTTGATAAAGCACTTGAAAAGACAATGCATAGAGAGATTCTTCCGGCAAGATTTGATAAGCTGGCAGGATTCATTGTAAATCATGCATGGATATTTATTGTTATATTCGTTGCATTATTAGGACCGGCAATTTACGGTTATCAGCATACAAACGTATATTATGATTTGGCAGAGACACTTCCTGCAAATCTTGATTGCTCAATTGCAAACAAAAAACTTGAAGAGAACTTTGATGTAAATTCAATTTATATGATTCTTGCAGATTCAGAATTGAATTCAAAAGATGCAAATAAGATGATGACAGAGATTAAAGATCTTGACGGTGTAACATTTGCTCTTGGTCTTGATTCTGCAACAGGTAACGAGATTCCTAAGGAACTTATACCTGAGAGTTTAAAGTCAGAACTTGTAAGTGATAAGCATCAGATTATGATGGTTGGTTCAGATTACAAGGTTGCATCAGATGAAATTAATAACCAGATTACAACTATTCAGGATATTGCAAAGAAATATGATTCGACATCAATGGTTATTGGTGAAGCACCTTGTACAAAGGATCTGATTACAATTACAGATACAGACTTCCAGCGGGTAAGTGCTGTTTCAATCGGTGCGATTGTTGTTATTATTCTTTTGGTATTTAAGTCAATTTCACTTCCTGTTGTTCTTGTAGCAGCGATTGAATTTGCAATTTTCATTAATATGGGACTTCCATATTACCTCGGAACAACGATACCATTTATTGCATCAGTTGTTATTGGTACAATTCAGCTTGGTGCAACAGTCGATTACGCTATTTTGATGACTACAAGATATAAGAGAGAAAGATTTGCGGGAGCTACAAAGAAAGAAGCTATTACAACAGCACTTTCAACATCAATTCCGTCAATCATCGTAAGTGCCCTCGGATTCTTCGCGGCTACGTTCGGTGTTGGTCTTATCTCAAGTGTTGATATGATTGGTTCTCTTTGTTCACTTATGGCAAGAGGTGCTATCGTAAGTATGATAGTTGTTATATTTGTACTTCCATCATTTTTTGTACTTCTTGATAAGATTATTATTCATACAAGTATGGGATTTATCGATAAATCAAAAAAGCAGGCTTAAAACTACCGGCTGTAAGTTCCGGGAACTAGGATTGAATGGAGGATAATTATATTATGATTAAAAAAAGATTGTTTAAATTTACATCTGTATTCATGTGTGCTGCAATGATGGCTGTAAGTTTTGCAGCATGCGGCACTAATACAGCAAGTGTTAATGATACAAATTCAGTTGCTTACGAGCAGTCAAAGTCAGGTGACGCTGAGAGCACATTGGAAAGTATCATAAACGACCAGCTTCTTGGAGCATCTAAGTCAAATGTTTCAACAGTAAGCAAAGAAAACAGCAAGGAAGAGACAGTATATGTATTTGCTGATGCATCAGGCAGGCAGAGCAAACTCCTTGTAAATGAAAAACTTAAAAATGCAACAAATCAGAAGACTATTTCTGATGTATCTAATCTTAAAAATATAAGTAACTTAAACGGTGATGAGACATTTACAGCAAGCGGATCTAAGCTCAGCTGGGCAGCAGACGGTAACAGCATCACATATCAGGGAACTTCAGATGAAGCGGCACCTGTTACAATGAAGGTTACATATTACCTTGACGGCAAAGAGATTTCGGCAGACCAGCTTGCTGGCAAGAGCGGTAAGGTAAAGATTCGTTTTGATTATACAAATAACCTTAAAAAGACTATTACAGTAAACGGCAAGTCAAAACAGGCATATGTACCGTTTACAATGATTACGGGAATGATGCTTCCGAATGATAACTTCAGCAATGTTGAAGTTACAAACGGTAAGGTTGTGGAGGCTTCAGACAGCAATGTTGTTGTAGGTATTACAATGCCGGGTCTTAAAGACAGCCTTAACATAAGCTTTGACGGAAAGAAAGCAGACCTTGATATTCCTGAATATTTTGAGGTTAGTGCTGATGTTACTGATTTTTCACTTGATATGACACTTTCTGTAGCAACTTCAAATCTTCTTACAGATGCAAATCTTGATGATATTAATCTTAATGATTTAAACAGCCAGATTAACAAACTGTCAGATGCGGGAAATCAGCTTGCAGACGGTGCAACAACACTTTCTGATGGTATTGCACAACTTCAGTCAAATGTTCCTGATTTAACAAGCGGTGTTGCACAGCTTGATGATGGTGCAGGCACTCTTCAGAGTGGTCTTAGCCAGTATACGGACGGTGTTGCAAGTGCGACAGACGGCGTTGCAGCTCTTGATGCAGGTGCTAACCAGCTTTCATCAGGTATCAATGCACTTTCTGATACATTCAAGAGTCAGATTTTAACAGGTGTTGCACAGCTTGCCGATGGCACAGATGCACTTGTGGGCGGAATACAAAATCAGCTTATACCGGGTGCAAATACACTCAGTGCAGGCATTGATAAGCTGTCTGCAACTCTTAACGGTTCATTTAGCCAGATTAAGTCAAATGCAGATACATATGGTGTTAAGTATCAGACAGCACTCACATCTGCTAAGACACTTGAGACTGCAGCCACAACAACATTACCGAATGGTGCAACGCTTAATGATATACTTACACAGGTTGGGCAGCTTGCATGCGGTGTTGATATGACAATAAAGACAGCAACAGATTTGTCAGGTGATTTGACAGATGAGTCAAAGGTGACAGCATTATTTACTAAATATATCACAGCTTACACGGCGGCAGTTAAGCTTGATACTTTAAGTGCATATAATACAGCTATAAAGACACAGCTTGACACAGTAAACGGTACAATAAGCCAGATAACAGGCGGTGCATATAAAAAGCTTGATTCATTATATACAGTAGAGCTTGGACTTCTTCTTCAGGCAATAAGCGACGGAGGAGTGTATACAGCATTAAATACTGTATACAATACAGCAACACAGACAGTAGACCCGGAAACGGGATATAACCTTTCTCAAAGCCTTGAAGCACTTTCAAATGGTGCTAAACAGCTTATAGGAGGTCTTGGTCAGATTAAGGATGGAGCAGGTCAGATTAGTTTAGGTGCTAAGAAGTTAAAGATGGGCATCGGCTCATTTGATGAACTTAATCCTGCGGCTGAAACAGTGTGCTCAGCACTTTATAAGCTTCAGGCAGGCGGCAGCCAGCTTACAGGCGGTACTAAGCAGTTAGGTGATGGTCTTTCAACTCTCAAGTCAAATAATGAAACACTTAATTCAGGTGCATCAGCATTAAAGGCGGGTACATCACAGCTTAGAAGTGCATCAGCTACACTTGCTGATGGCGTTGACCAGCTTGCAGAAGGTTCAATCACATTGAAAGACGGTATGATTGAATTCAATGAAACAGGCGTTCAGAAGCTTGCAAATCTTGTTAAGAACGACGCACAGGATGCAGTCGATACAATCAAGAAGATTGTAGAATTAGGTAATGATTACCAGTCATTTGCAGGTAAATCTGATGATGTTAAGGGAACTGTCAAGTTCATATATAAGACTGAAGGAATCACAAAATAATTGATTCCGGAAAGTAACAAAAGGCTTATAAATAAATTGATTTTATAATTGACACCCCGAAAGACTTATGATATTCTCTATGAGTTGCCCCATAGTAAATTAAAGGTCTTTTGGGGTGATGTCATGCGACATTAGATATCCGAGTGTTCGAGACCTTCCACTCGTAAAACAAAACTAAAGGAGAAAATTTAATATGAAAAACAAAAAGGCTGTGTTTATTACACAAGGTGCAGTTATTGCTGCGATTTACGTAGTGCTTGTCATTGTTTTTGACTATTGGAGCTTTGGTCCGATACAGTTCAGGGTTGCAGAAGCATTGACAATACTCCCATACTTTACACCGGCGGCTATACCGGGATTGTTTATCGGCTGTCTCATCGCTAACATACTTGGCGGAGCAGTAATCTGGGATATTGTATTCGGAAGCATTGCAACACTTATTGGTGCAGTTGGTACATATTTGCTTCGTAAAAACAAATGGCTTGCCCCTCTTCCTCCAATTATTGCCAACACAATTATAGTACCATGGGTATTAAAATATGCATATGGCAGTGAGGGAATGATTCCATTCTTTATGCTTACGGTAGGCGGCGGAGAGATTATTGTATGTGGTATTCTCGGTATGCTTCTTCTGTTTGCATTGAATAAATACAGACATCAGATATTCAAAGATTTATAAAATTAAATATTTAAAAGTCTAAAACCCCCGGCGGTCAGTAAGTGCTGACTACCGGGGGTGATTTTTACTGTTTTTTAATATCTTTTTCAAGTTTACGCACATCTTTTTCTATTTCGGGAACATCTTCTTTTATAAACATAATCATAAAACTTACAAATAAGAGTCCACATGAAACCCAGATGGTACGCATGTTAAAGAACTTAATGAAATATCCGCCAAATCCTGCACCAATTGCAAACATTATGATAATAGCCCAGTAACAAAGCGATTTATGAAGGATTTTTTTATCCTTTGTTTTAACGTATGCACAAAGTGATTCAACACCGCTTCTCATATTGCCGATGCACATTGTACTTGCAAATGCATATCCGTTTACTTTTCTGAATGCCTGTACCTGCATTGCACATGAAAATGAAACAATTGCGTTGGCAAGAAGATTCAATTCCAGAGGCAGGAAACCTACCACAAAAAGAAGAATTATTTCATTGAGAACCACAAGCTGCCGCCAATGGAATTTTTGAATTTTACGGTATTTGATGTGTACGAATTCCGAGACGGCAATGCCCAAAGCAAAAAATACAAGCGGCACAAGATAATGAAGTGCAAGATGCCAGTTCTTTTCTGCAATGCTCTGGCTTAACAAAACAATGTTTCCTGTCTGTGCATTGGCAAATACTTTTCCACGGAATATGTATGTGTATGCGTCCTGTAGACCACCTGAAACTGATAAAAATGCAGCGGTTAAGAATGAGTCAGACATCTGTCCGTGTATTTTGTGTTTCATTTTATATTCCTCCGTAAAGTGTTTTTTGGGTAATGTTTTAACATTATAACACTTTTTGACCGGTAAGTGGGTCGGTAATTTCAAGTAAGGCCATAATTACTGCCATACGTACATATTTTCCGTTCTGTACCTGCTTGAAATATGCAGCACGGTTGTCGTCATCAACGTCTGTTGATATTTCATCAACTCTTGGAAGTGGGTGTAAAACCGGCATATCAGGCTTGGCAAGATTAAGTTTTTCACGGTTGAGAATATATGTATCTTTGAGGCGTAAGTATTCATCTTCGCTAAAAAAACGTTCCTTTTGTACTCGTGTCATATAGAGTACATCAAGCTTAGGAAGTGTTTCTTCAAGGCTTGAAACCTCATAATATTCTGAATTATAAGGTTTTAATGTGTCTTCTATTGTATATGCGGGCACTTTTAATTCATCGGGAGAGATAAAGTAAAAACGATTGTTTTTGTAACGCACAAGACTGTTTACGAGTGAGTGTACAGTTCGTCCGAATTTTAAGTCGCCGCAGAATCCGATAGTAATATTATCAAGGTGGCCTTTCAGTTGTCTTATGGTCATTAAATCGATGAGAGTCTGTGTCGGGTGATTATGACCGCCATCACCGGCATTTATTACAGGAATTGAAGAATACATTGATGCAACCAGCGGAGCACCTTCTTTTGGATGTCTCATTGCAATAATATCGGCGTAGCAGCTTACAACGCGGGAAGTATCGGCAACTGTTTCACCTTTGCTTGCACTTGACATTTCAGCACCGGCGAATCCGATTACCTGACCGCCGAGGCTGAGCATTGCTGATTCAAATGACAGACGTGTTCTTGTACTTGGCTCATAAAAGAGTGTTGCAATTCTTTTTCCATCGGCAACATGGCTGTAGGAATCAGGATTTTGCTTGATCCTGTCAGCGAGGTCCAATATGTTTTTAGTTTCTTCAAGTGTAAAATCAAGTGTGTCAATCAAGTGTCTCATAACCATTCTCCCTTTGTCAAATATTGATTTCTTTCAGCTCCTACAGAGATAAACTGAATCTCATGATTCAAAAGATGTTCAAGAGTTTCAATGTATTTTCTTGCATTTTCAGGCAGCTCTTCATATTTCCTGCATTTTGAAATGTCAGTATTCCAGCCGGGAAGCGTTTGGATGACAGGAGTCATGCTGTCTAAATCGTCTAATGGATCAAATTCAGTTATAAGTTCATCGTTTAATTTATATGCTGTGATTACCGGAATTTCATCCATCCGGCTTAATACATCGAGTTTTGTGAGTGCGATTTTATCAGCATTCTGGCATTTCAGACCATAAGCAGAGGCTACGGCGTCAAATGGACCGACACGGCGAGGACGTCCTGTTGCAGCACCGTATTCACCGCCGGATTTTCTTAGTGATTCCATCCATTTTTCCGGCATTGCTTTTTCTGCCGTGAATGGTCCTGCACCGACACATGTAGAATAAGCCTTTAACACACCAACGATGTGGTCAGGCAAAGTTCCCGGAATGCCGGCACCGATAGGACCATATGCGGAGATAGTTGATGAGCTTGAGGTGTATGGGAAAATTCCATAATCAATGTCACGCATGGCACCGAGCTGAGCCTCAAGAACAACTTTTTGGTGATTGGAGAGGGCAACTGCAATGTAATTTCCGGTATCTGTAATATATGGAGCAAATTGTTCAGCCTTTTTTTTACACCATGATAAAAGAGCCGGATAAGACATTGGAGCTTGGTGGTAGCAGCCGCCCAGTTCCAGATTTTTGTATTCAAGCATAGTTTTTAATCTTGATTGAATATGTGGTTTGTCAAGATGAAGAAGGTCGCCGAGACGCAATGTTTTTTTCTTATATTTATCGCTGTATGCGTATGCAATGCCGCGGCGTGTAGAACCAAAGGCAGAACCTGTTTTTGCAAGTCTGTCTTCTTCAAGTTCATCCTGAATTTTATGCCATGGCATTGATATAGTAGCATGCTTTGAGAGCTTTAAATTCTGAGGAGAAATTACAATTCCTTTCTCTCTTATGCTTTCAACCTCGTTTTCAAGATGGTCTAAATCTACAACCATGCCATCACCAAGGATGCATGTGACATCAGGATGTAATATTCCTGATGGAAGAAGATTAAGTACAAATTTACAGTTGTCTGTTACAACTGTATGTCCGGCGTTGTTTCCGCCCTGATATCTGACAACAACATCGGCATTTTCGGCAAGCAGGTCGATTACACGGCCTTTGCCTTCATCGCCCCAGTTGATTCCTGTTACTGCTGTAAGCATATTAGCCTCCTTGTTTTCCGAAGGAAAATGCGACCACTATGGGAGCAGAGGCTTTTCCTCCTTGTTTTCCGAAGGAAGACAAGAAAAACTTAATAAAAGTTTTTCTTGTTATCGCGGCATTCGCCGAGATTATAAGCAAGCTTTAATTTTGGCTCATTGCCCGCGTAAAATGCGACTGCACCTGGGAGCAGAGGCTTTTCCTCCTTGTTTTCTTTTTCAGAATTGGCTAAATTATACTATTGAATTTGCGATAAGTAAAAACTATAATTGATATAATAAACATAAGCAATTGATATGACAGATGAACGTTTATAGCGGTTGCAGATTTCTGACATAATAAGAATAAACAGGAGGCAGGGGGTTATGAATGTAAATTTTGAGTATTATAAGATTTTTTTCTATGTGGCGAAGTATCATAATTTTACAAAAGCCGCACATGTACTTGGAAACAGCCAGCCAAATGTTACGAGAGCAATGAATTGTCTGGAACAGCAGATTAACACACTTCTGTTTGTGAGAACAAACAGAGGAGTTGAGCTTACGCCTGAGGGTGAAAAACTGTACATAAGGGTCTCAGCGGCAATGGCACAGATATTTGAGGCAGAGGAGGAACTTTCTGACAGCATGAGCCTTTCGCACGGAAGTATTTCTATCGGAGCGAGCGAGACGGCTCTTAATATATTTCTTCTTGATAAATTGAAATCGTTTCATATGATGTATCAGGGAATAAGGCTGAAAATATATAATCACTCAACACCTCAGGCGATGGATGCAGTTAAGAATGGAATAATTGATTTTGCGGTTGTATCCACGCCAGCAGATGTTGAGTCACCATTAAAAAGCGTGAAATTAGTTCCGTTCAGGGAGATTCTTATAGGTGGAAAAACATTTACGGCACTTGGAAGCCAGGAACTTTCGCTCAGCGAATTAAAGGATTATCCGCTTATATGTCTTGGACGAGAGACAGCAACGTATGATTTTTATAACAAAATATTTTTGTCGCATGGACTTGAACTTAATCCGGACACGGAGGCGGCAACGACAGACCAGATACTTCCTCTTGTGAAGAGTGAACTTGGGCTTGCATTTATTCCAGAGCCGATGGCGGCAGAGGCAATTAATAAAAATGAAATTGTCAGAATCCAGTTAAGAGATGAAATTCCCGGAAGAAATATCTGTATGGTATACGATTCAAGACATCCACTCAACTCTGCGGCAAGAGAATTGCAGAAAGTTATTATGGAAGGCAGGTAGAATATGACACTTCAACAATTAAAATATGCAATAACAGTTGCACAGACAGGAACGATTACAGAGGCTGCAGAAAAGTTATATATTTCACAGCCGAGCCTTACTAATGCAATACACGAACTTGAAAAAGAAATGAATATTGAAATATTTACAAGAACTAATAAAGGAATAATTGTTTCAAAAGACGGTGAGGATTTTCTGGGATATGCGAGGCAGGTGCTGGAACAGGCAGAGGTTCTTGAAGATAAATATAAAGGTGGCGGTGGTGGAAAGAAGAAATTCTGTATTTCAACGCAGCATTATTCATTCGCGGTTAATGCATTTGTTGATTTGATAAAAAAATACGGACAGGATGAATATGATTTCAGCATACGTGAGACGCAGACGTACGAGATTATAGAAGATGTTGCTAAGATGAACAGTGAGTTGGGAATTATTTTTATGGATGATTTTAATGATGTCGTTCTTAATAAAATTTTAAAATCCAATGATTTGGAATTCCATCAGCTTTATTCGGCAAAACCACATGTTTTCATAAGCAGGAGGCACCCACTGGCTGGAAAGCAAATTATTACAAATGAACAGCTGGAAGCATATCCGTATCTGTCATATGAACAGGGAGAGCACAATTCGTTTTATTTTTCAGAGGAAATATTTTCAACTTATGAAAGAAAGAAAAATATCAGGGTGAGAGACCGTGCAACGCTTTTTAATCTGCTTATAGGATTAAACGGATATACGGTATGCAGCGGAATTATTGACAAAAAACTTAATGGAAAAGATATAATTGCAGTTCCGCTTGCAGATGAAAAAGACATGCGTATAGGATATATCACACATAGAAAAGGCATGATAAGCAGGCTTGGAAATACATATATTGAAGCATTAAAAAAGTATCTGCAATAATGGGAAGTAATATCAAATAGAATAATTTGACATAGTTTTAAACTATGTCAAACACATATTTTTATGTATTATACAGATGACAAAACTTCAATTTATAATAAGAATCACAGAAAATTATTATAAATTTGGAGGAAAAATAGATGAGCAGATTAGAAACACCATTCAGATATGACCATGTCGGAAGCTTTTTGCGTCCTGAAAAATTAAAGGATGCAAGAAGAAAGTTTGATGATGGTGCTATCGGATATGATGAGTTAAAAAAGGTTGAAGATGAAGCGATTACGGAACTTGTAGGCAGATTAAAAGAAATAGGATACCATGTTATCACAGATGGCGAGTTCAGGAGAGCAACATGGCATCTTGATTTTATGTGGGGATTTGACGGAGTGGGACATGTTGAGACAAAGACAGGACTTCCGTTCCATGGTGAAGCTGCAATGATTGATGATACATTTCTTGTTGGAAAGATAAAATCTTCAAAGGAACATCCATTTGTGGAACATTTCAGATTTGTAAAGCAGTTTGAGGACGAAGAAACAGTTGCAAAACAGACAATTCCTGCACCGGCACAGTTCTTTGCACAGTTTACAATGCCTTTCAACAGAGTTGAGACAGAAAAGTATTATTCATCTGATGATGAACTTGCAGATGATATTGTAAAGGCTTATGCTTCATTTATTGATGATTTATACAAAGCAGGCTGCCGCAATCTTCAGCTTGATGACTGTACATGGGGCATGCTGGCAGATAAGACAGCAACTTTGGTATATGGGAAAAAGACATTTGAAGGATTAAAAGAAGTCCAGAAATTATATAAAGATATTAATAACAGAGTGATTGACCAGGCACCGGAGGATATGATTATTAATACACATGTGTGCCGTGGCAATTTCCATTCTACATATGCAAGCAGCGGTGCGTATACACCCGTTGCAGACGTGCTTTTCGGCGAGGAAAATGCAAATGCATATTATCTTGAATTTGATGATGAGCGTTCAGGTGGATTTGAGCCTCTTGCAAAGGTTTCAGGCAATAAGAAGGTTGTGCTTGGTCTTATAACAACAAAATCACCTGTACTTGAGGATAAAGCACAGGTGATAGCAAGAATACGTGAAGCAGAAAAGTTTGCCCCTCTTGACAGATTATATCTTAGTACGCAGTGTGGATTTGCATCTTGCGAAATCGGAAATAAGCTCACAGAAGATGAGCAGTGGGCAAAACTTAAACTTGTTAAAGAAATCGCAGAAGAGGTATGGGGAAAGTAGAATACGAATGGCAGTGCCGGATTACTTCCACTGACCGAAAAAGTCTTCAAGTTTGTTGAGAGACTTTGTAAGAACGGCAGCCTCTTCTTCGTTCAGACTATCCATAACGCTGTCAATCATGTTTTTGTGAAATGCAGCATGATGTTTGTATGCACTCACGCCTTTTGGTGTGAGTGTGGCAAATACGATTCTTCTGTCTTTCGGATTGCGTGTACGTATTATATATCCCTTTTTGACAAGTGCATTCATTCCTATAGTAAGTGTTCCCATTGTAACTCCGAGTGTTTTGGAGATGGCAGTCATTGTACGTGGTTCTTCTGTTCCAACGGCTTCAATAATATGCATGTCTGTAACAGAAATGTCTTTGAATTCATCAGTTATGAGGGCTTTTTCCTCTACGTCTAAAATGTCATTAAACAGTTTTACAAGTAAATTATTCAAAACTTCAAATGTATCCATAAGAAGCACCTGCTCTTTCTTTGTAATATGTTTTAATAATAAAATACGAATCTTTTTCTATAGTATATACGAAATAAGTCCTATTTGCAATGAATTTGATTTGCTTTTTTGTACCTTACGTAGTATCATAAATATGTATATGTAGTTCGTTACTAAAAAGGAGAAATATATGAAGTTCATAGCAATCGGAGAATTGATGTTAAGATTATCTCCGCCAAATTATGAAAAGATTGTATCTACTCATAATTATATTGTAAATTATGGCGGTGCTGAGGCAAACGTGGCAGTATCTTTGGCAAATCTCGGAGTTGACAGTACATTCTTTACTGTACTTCCGGATTCAGATATTGGTAAGTCTGCTATTAATTATTTTAAGGCAAATGATGTACATACAAAGCATATTATCAAGGCAGACGGAAGAATGGGACTGTATTATCTTGAAGAGGGTGTATCTGTAAGACCTTCACAGGTAATCTATGACCGTTCGGGTTCTGCATTTGCTGAATATGACTATAAGGATGTAGATTTTGAAAATATATTAAAAGATTATGACTGGCTTCATTTAAGCGGTATTACACCGGCACTTTCATATAACTGCCGCCGCCTTATAGACAAGGCTGTTAAGGCTGCAAAGAAGCTTGGACTTACTGTAAGTTTTGACCCTAATTTCAGAAGTACATTATGGTCATTCAGTACAGCCAGAGATGTTCTTAGTAAGTATCTTCCATATGTAGATGTATTGATTGGTATAGAACCTATTCATGTATACAATCCAGACGGAACAGATGTCAAAGATGGTCTTACAATGGATCCGTCTTTTAAGGATATGGACAGAGTATTTAAGGCTATTGATGAGCAGTATCATATGAAAGCAATCGGAAGAACTGTAAGATATGTTCACTCAGGCAGCAACAATTCTCTCAAAGCTTTCTTCTATACTAATGGAGAGACTTATGAGAGTAAGACGATTAACTTTGAAATTGTTGACCGTGTCGGTGGTGGTGATGCATTTTCATCAGGTCTTATTTATGCACTTATGCAGAATGATATGACACCACAGGAGACAGTTGATTTTGCTGTTGCATCTTCTGTAATGAAGCATGCTATCCGAGGCGATACAAATATCACAAGTGTAGATCAGATTAAGAGACTTATGAACAATGCTTCATTTGATGTACAAAGATAATTATGTGATTTTTAGTACAATTTGTACTAAGATAAGAGCAAGGCAGACAAGTGCTTGACATTTCAGACCTTGTTATATACAATAAAGCCAACTGCAATGACGAAGACAGTAGGATATAAGGAAAAGTCGCAGCGAGCCGGGGTGGTGAGAGCCGGTACGAGTAGCTTATATCTGAACATCACTTCCAAGCATCCGGGCTGAACGGAGTTTGTTTCGGGCGTGTAAGCGTAGCGGAACATGAAAGCACTTCAATTAAGCCGGGACGGAAATCCTACCGTTAAAAGGGACGCATATGCTGGTATGTCGTAATTAAGATTAGGTCGATAATTCCCCTGTCGTTTATTACGGCAGGGGCTTTTTTAATGCGGATATCAGATTGTTTTATGTGCATGGAACATTTGCTGGTGACGCAGATTATTAGAATTGGCACAATTATGAAAGGATGGATTTTTAAGATGGTATACGAAAAGGTATCGCCGGAACTTAATTTTGTTGATAGAGAAAAACAAGTCGAGAAGTTCTGGAAAGAAAATGACATTTTTGAAAAAAGTATTGAAAATCGTAAAGAGGGAGAGACATATACATTCTATGATGGTCCTCCAACGGCTAACGGTAAGCCTCATATCGGTCATGTCCTTACAAGAGTTATTAAGGATATGATTCCAAGATACCGTACAATGAAAGGATACATGGTTCCACGTAAGGCAGGATGGGATACACATGGTCTTCCTGTTGAGCTTGAAGTTGAAAAGAAGCTCGGACTTGATGGCAAGGAACAGATTGAAGAGTA
>ERZ791859.684-NODE-684-length-20047-cov-2.735544_pt1 | contig 20047 bp, 14 predicted proteins | sample MGYA00509943_ERZ791859 | MGnify/ENA primary metagenome ERZ791859 (study PRJEB30046, sample SAMN00792065) | human gut metagenome | study: EMG produced TPA metagenomics assembly of the A metagenome-wide association study of gut microbiota in type 2... | reverse complement strand
TAGTTACGTCATCATAATTATTATACATAAATAAGTCATAAAATCAATAAAAAAACTGCGAAATTTTTATAAAGTGAAGAAAGTTGAAAGATTTTCCCCCTAAAGAATTAGCCTCCTGCTTAAAAATGCTGCCATATAATTCGGTAGAAGTCCGTTGCGGCAGAACCACAGACAAGCTATAATACAAAGTAAGAGAAAAATATAATCTTACTTTGTAGGATAATCTTGTATAGAAAAGGAGCACATGGGCTATGAAGATATTTCACTTATCCGACCTTCACATCGGATTGAAATTAATGAATCATGATTTAAGGGAAGACCAGGAATATATCCTGCATCAGATTGTAGAGCGGGCCAGAGAAGAAAAACCGGATGCCATTTTGATTGCAGGAGATATTTATGATAAAGCAGTGCCGGCGGCAGAGGCAGTAGAGGTATTCGATCATTTTATCAATGAACTGACGGAGATGGTGCCGGAGGCTGTCCTTATGATGATTAGCGGAAACCATGACAGCGCACCAAGAGTGAACTGTTTCCGAAGCATTTTATCAAGACAGCATTTATATATGATAGGAAAGCCGCCTGAGACGAAAGAGGAATACATTGAGAAAGTGACATTGACGGATAAGTATGGAAAAGTGAATTTTTATCTTCTGCCCTTTGTGAAGCCGTCTATGGTAAAGCAGATTGTGGGAACGGATGAAAATGATAACAATCTTTCTTATGATGCAACTTTGCATAAGCTTCTGGAAAGAGAAAATGTAAATGAAGCAGAGCGGAATGTGCTGGTGAGCCACCAGTTCTATCTGCCAGCAGGAAAAGCGGCGGAGGATGTCGAGCGGATGGATTCCGAAATCCGCACCGTGGGAAATATTGATGAAGTGTCTGCGGATGTGTTGGAGCGGTTTGACTATGCGGCATTGGGACATATTCATAAGCCTATGACCGTGGGAAAAGAGTGTTATCGTTACTGTGGAACACCTCTTGCCTGCTCCGTCAGTGAAGCGGGACAGAAAAAAGGCATTATTATGGTGGAACTGGAAGAAAAGGGCAAGCTTTCCACCGGAGTAATTCCGTTAAAACCACTGCGTCAGGTGCGTATTGTGGAAGGGGAATTAGAAGAAGTATTAAAGCAGCCATCCGATAATTTTGTAACTGTGATTCTTACCGATAAGGTGGATGTCAATGTCTTTGACATGCAGGACCGGCTGCGTCATGCATTTCCCAATTTGCTGGAAATCCGAAGAGAAACGCTGCACAAAGCCAATTATGAAATGGAAAAATTCCGGCATGAGGCAGAGCTTGATGCCTTTTCGCTATGCTGTGAGTTTATCGGAGAGATGAACGAGGAAGAGAGAGAAATTCTTAAGGAAGTCATCAATAAAGTAGAGGAGGAGGCTGAGTTATGAGACCATTAACTTTGGAAATGCAGGCATTTGGTTCTTATGGAGACCGGACGAAAATTGATTTTCGAAAACCATCCCAGAATTTATTTCTGATTACCGGGGATACCGGTTCCGGCAAGTCCACTATTTTTGATGCCATAGCCTTTGCGTTATATGGAGAAGCCAGTTCCACAGCTAATAAAAAAAGTGGAACAGAGCTGCAGAGTCAGTTTGCCACAGCAGGCGCAGAGCCTTATGTGGAATTGAAATTCTGTGAAGGAACAGAAGAAAGCGGCGTCTATACAGTGCGCCGTGTACCAAGACATGTCCGCCCATTGAAGCGGGGAAGCGGTGAAAAAGAAGAAAGCGAATCCGTTACCTTAATCATGCCGGATGAAAAGGTTTATTCGCAAAAGGAAACGAATCAGAAAATCATTGATATTGTCGGGCTGAACAAGGGGCAGTTTATGCAGGTGGCAATGATTGCCCAGGGAGAATTTATGGAACTGCTCCGGGCAAAATCCGATGAGAAAAAAGTGATTTTCCGAAAATTATTCCACACAGAAAAATATGAAAAGATTGCCAATGAATTAGGAGACCGGAAAAGAAAATTAGATGCAGAGATTGCCACAATCCGTACGAAGTTTCATGCCAAAGCTGAGAATGCGGACATACCGGAAGCCTTTGAAGAAGCCGAAGCCCTGTTGGCATTGAAAAAGAAGATGCAGCAGGCGGATGCAAAAGCACCGGAGATGGAACGCTTTTTAGAATTGATGCAGCAATTGTGCCAGTATCTTAAGGAAGAGGGAAAGCAGAAAAAGAAGGAAGCAAAAGAAGCGGAAAAACTGCGGGAGTATTGCAGGAGTGCGTTGCAGGAAGCGGAAAATCTGCAAAAATCCTTTACCCAGATGGAAGAAGCACAGCGGGAGTTAGCACGCCTTTTTGAAGCGGAAGAGGAGATAAAAGAGACTGCCCGGTTAGAGCAGATGATAAAGCTTGCCTATGATGCAAAGCAGCTCTATCAGCAGTATGAAGAAGCGGTAAAGAGACTGGAGGATTTAAAGGCAGAACAGCAGAAATTAGAAGAAAAGCTGCCGGAGATAAAGAAAGCTTTAAAAGAGGCAGAAAAGGAAAGAAACTTAGCAGAGGCGGAAAAGGAAACACAGCAGAAGAATTACAGTATTATAGAAGAAAAAGTAAATCGCACGAAAGCGGCATTGAAAGAAATAAGAAAGGCTGCACAGGAAGTAGAGCAGAGTAAAGATGCTTTGCAGCAGGCGGAAGAGACGGAAAAAGAGACAAAAGAAAAAAGCACTGTCTTAGAGCAGAATATCGTGCAGTGGAAGAAAGAAGCAGAAGCCTTCGAAGAAATTGAAGTAAGGCAGTTACAGATTACCGGAAAGAAAAATGCTCTTGCAGAAATCGAAGATGCCGTAGCAGAGATTACAGAATCAAAGCAGCTTCTGGGTAAAGAAAAGAAACAGGAGGAACATGCAAAAGAGATTTATCGGGAAGCATCCGGACAGTATCAGGCAAAGCAGCAGGAATACGAAGCATATCGTAAGCGATTTTTCGATGCGCAGGCAGGTATTTTAGCAAAGGAATTAAAAGAGGGAGAGCCATGCCCGGTCTGCGGTTCCATGGAACATCCAAAGCCATGCATTGCGGTAGAAATGCAGGAAGAATTAAGCCGGGAAATGTTAGAAGCTTTAGAAAAAACGATTGCAAAGTTACAGCAGAAGCAGGAAGCGGCATCTACAGAAGCCGGTGCATGCCACGTAAGAAGAGAGAACAGGGAGAAAGAGTTGGCAGAAAGAAAGGAAAAGTGTCGGAATAAAATAGAAGACTTTGGAAAGGAAGCAAACCCGGCAGCCGATAATGAAATAGAACCGTGGCTTGTCGCACAAAAGAAAGAGCTTGCAAAAGAAGAAGAAACACTTTCTCAGGAGATAAAAAAGAAGAAGGAATTGTCTCATAAATTAGAAGAGGCAGAAGCAAAAAGGATTGCACTTCAAAAAGAAGAGACAGAAGCAACAGAAAAGAAGCTATTGGCAAAAGAGCAGTTTGACCGTTGTCAGGCAGCTTACACAGAGCGGAACCGCACCCTTGACTATACATCTGAAAAAGAAGCGGATGAAGTCTTGGCAGAAGCACAGCAGAAGAAGGCTTCTGCAGAAAGTGCATATGCAAAGGCTGATAAAGAAAAGAGCCGTTTAGAGGAAGAGAAAACCGGTACACGGACAGGTATTGTCCGTTGTGAAAGAGAACTTCCGGAACGGAAAAAAGAAGCAGAAACCAAGCAGCAAAAATATGATTTATATATAGAAGAAAAAGATATTTCCAAACTGGAATGGCAGACTCTGGTGGAGCAGTATTCGATAGATGCCATGGAAGAGATGCGGCAGAAAAGGGAAGATTATCAGAATCAGAAGACGATGTATCAGAGCCGCTATGAGACAGCCAGAGAAACGGTAGGAGAGAAAGAAAAACCAGATATAGAGAAGCTTTCAGAGGAACTTAAGGCAGCAGAGGAGCAGAGTAAGCTTGCAGGCAGGGCAGCCAATGAGTGGGAGATTTCTAATCAGAAGGATACGGAAATCTTAGAAGCGGTAGAGGAAATATGGAGCGGGCGGCAGCAGGTATTAGAGCAGCACAACCGTATAACACGGCTTTATACTGTCATTTCCGGAAATGTGTCCGGCAGCCGTATGGATTTGGAGACCTTTGTGCAACGTTATTATCTGGAGCGGATTCTTTATGCAGCAAACCGCCGTTTTGAAGAAATGTCAGCAGGACAGTTTGAACTTAGAATGTTTGATGAGAAGAAGGCTGCAATCGGAAAGAACAAGGGACTTGACCTTATGGTATATTCCAATGTAACTGGAAAAGAGCGGGAAGTCCGTACGCTTTCCGGCGGAGAATCCTTTATGGCGGCGTTATCCATGGCACTGGGCATGGCAGATGAGATTCAGGAAAATTCTGCTGCCATACATCTTGATATGATGTTTATTGATGAAGGCTTTGGTTCCCTAGATGAGCATGCAAGAGAGCAGGCGGTCCGGGTATTAAAAGAGATGGCAGGCGGCTCAAAGCTTATTGGAATCATTTCCCATGTAACAGAATTAAAGCAGGAAATGGAAGACCAGCTTCTTATTACAAAAGATGAAGAAGGAAGCCATGTCCGCTGGCAGCTAAGCTAGCGGATAGGCTCCCTGTTCTAACATTTCCGTCACCATGGCAGCCATAGCGGAAGGATGCTCCTTCATTCCGTTTTGCAGCCATTTTAAGAAAACATTATAGAGTGCGCCGGAATAGAAGTAGACTTTATACCGGTGAATATCATTATAAGGCATGTCACCCATATGATTTTCTAATTCCTGATCAAAAAGGTCTAAGTAAATGTATGCAAGACCTGCCTTATATACACTTAAAATAAATTTCTTGTAAGTCTTAAAATACCGGAAAATCAGTAAAATTGCCTCATAGCTGAAAAAGTCATTTTCAAGCTGTTCTGCCCGCTTCCGGTATTCTTCCATAATATCGTCTGTAATCTTAATTAACACTTCTTCCTTGGAATGAAAATTCCGGTAATAGGAAGCTCTTGCTACTCCGGCAGTGGTAATAATATCGGTTACGGATATATCGGAAAATGCTTTGGTGTCCATGAGTTTGGTCAGGGCACGGGCAATCTTTAATTTTACCTGGCGGTTCGCTTCGTATCGTTTGTCTGTTTCTTTCATTTAAATGCTCCTGTTCGTATGTGCTATGGATGTGTGCCGGTGGGTGGGACAGAATATGATATTCGTTTCTTACGATTTGCATTTGATATGTGCATTGGTTCATTACGCAAAAAGCGTTATTTTTCTTAGCACTGTATTTTTCTTGCTGTCAGGCTGTCCTTTCCGTTGCTTTGACCGGATGCCGGCTCTGTCCGTCTGTTGCGGATACCACATTCCGTCTGAAAGAGACGCTAAGAATTCCGTTAAAGTTTCCGTATCTTCCGGCAACCGGCACATATTCGCATCCATGCTTAAGATGTGCCTCGCTGGCACGTTCCTGTGCCAGCGTTGCCGGTTGCTGCCGGAATTCTAAGCGTCTCTAACAGACTGCATATATCGTATCCGCATTCAGGCGAACAGAGTCCGGCATACTGTCAAACATTGGAAAGACAGGCTTTATCGGCAAAAGAAAAATGCAGTGCAAGAAAAACCGCTCTTTGACGTTAGAAGCAATGTATGTATCAAATACAAATCGTAATAACAAATATAAAACGACTGTCCCACCCGCCGGCACCACATCCGTATCATGATACAAAATGATATAAAATGTCTCACATCAAACCGTTGAAAAAAGGGAAAACTATGCTACAATGCTACTTATGCAGCTACAACAATGTGATATAAATTATCTCATATATAGTGTGGCATAGATACAGACAACAGTCAAGAGATGGAGACGAAAATGAAGATAATTACAGATACAGGATCTGATATATTAGAAATCGAAGCAAAGGCAATGGGCGTGGAGCTGGTGCCGATTTCGGCAAACTTTGCAGATGTTATATTTGACCGGAATACAGAAGAGAATTTCAAAGCATTTTATGAGAAACTGCGCAGCGAAGAGAATCTTCCAGTATCCAGCCAGCCATCACCGGCAGCATTTTTAGAAAAGTATGAAGCGGCAGAAGAAGCAGGCGAGGAAGTGTTGGTGATTCTCATTTCTTCAAAGCTTTCAGGAACCTATAACGGAGCAGTGCTGGCAAAAGAAATGTGCGGATATGAAAAGATATATATCGTGGATTCCCTGCAGGCATCCTTATCCTTGCGGCTTCTGGTGGAGTATGCAGTGAAGTTAAGAGAGGAAGGCAAAGGTGCAGAAGAGATTGCAGGAATCTTAGAAGAAGTAAAGCACAGGACTTATCTTACCGGTGTTCCGTCTACATTATTATATTTGAAAAAGGGCGGACGTATTTCTCCGGTAGTGGCTGCGGTAGGAAGCGTTATTGGAATCAAGCCGGTGCTGCTGCTCCGGAATGGAGAGATTGAAGGCTATTCCAAAGCCCGCGGCATAAAGGCAGCCAAAAGCGGAATGCAGGCATTTTTGAAAAAAGGAGAAGTGGATAGCTGCATGCCGGTAGAATTTGCTCACAGCAATAATCCGGAAATGGGAGAGGAATTCCGGAAAGAAACCATGGAAGCATTTTCCCTGACAGAAAGCAGCTTACATGAAGTTGGAATGGCAATCGGAACCCATATCGGACCAGATGCACTTCTGATGGCATTTATTTTAAAAGAAAGCATGAAATAAGAATTTTCAGATTTAAGGATTCTTTAATAATTGATTCGTTATAGTAGAACCAGCAAAGGAAATAAAACTTTGCCGGTTCTTTTTTTTCTTTACAGGAAATTGCCTGCAAAGTAAAAAAACGCGAGGGTGCACACTGCGGCGTATAAGGTAGATGTCGCAAGCGACCGCCGCAGGCGCAGGAATGTGCCAAGGCACATTCTTTGTTACGAGTAGCGAGAAAATCGCAAAGCACGTTTCGCGTAGTTGAGGTATACTAAGAGGATAGAAAGGAGCAGAAGATGTTTTGGGATATCTTACGCAAAGACTTAAAGCGAAAGAAAATAATTAATATTGTAATTTTGCTGTTTATTATTTTAGCTGCCATGTTTGTGGCAAGCGGGCTGAACAATGTACTGACGGTAGTAAATGGAACCGATTATTATCTTAATCAGGCAGACATTGGAGATTATGTAGTACTGACCCAGCAGGGGGATGGCGGTGTGCCGGAGCTTTTGGATACCTGTCAGTATGTAAAAGACTACCGCATGGATCATATTATGTATGCAGCCAAGGGGAATATCAAGGCAGAGGGAAAAGAACTTGATATAGCAAACAAGGCAATGATCATAGAATCCATTTCCGAAAGTGAGATACATTTTTTCACAAAGGATAATAAGGAGCTTACAAAAGTGCCTGAGGGTGAGGTCTATGTCACAGGAAATTTCTTAGATGCAAATGATTTAAAAGAGGGGGATAAACTTACGATTACCCATGGCGAAAACAGTGTGGAGCTTACGATTGCCGGAAAAGCAAAAGATGCGCTGCTGGGTTCTGAATTTATGGGAAATAAAAGATTTATTTTAAATGAAGCGGATTATCAGAAATTTGCATCGGATGAAAGTCTTGCAGAATACCGTGGCGAGATTATTTATATTGACACAGACAATCCATCGGAAATAGCCTCTTTGTTAAGCAATGCATCCAACATCCTATTTAACCGGGGACGGGACATTTTTAAATTATGTTATGTCATGGATATGATTGGGGCATTTGTGGTGCTGGTTTTAAGTGTATGCTTGATGATAGTATCCTTTGCAGTGTTGAAATTTACGATTACTTTTACGGTGACAGAAGAATACCGGGAAATCGGTGTCATGAAAGCCATCGGAATTACGGACTTTAAGATACGAAGCCTTTATCTTGTAAAATATCTGATGCTGGCTGTTGTGGGAGCAGCAATTGGATTCCTGGCAAGCATCCCATTTGGCAATATGCTGCTGCAGTCTGTGACAGAAAATATGATGTTGGGAAACAGTCATGCCATTACGGTAAATTTCATAGGAGCAGTCATTGTTATTGCAGTTACTATCTGGTTTGCATACCGGTGTACCGGAAAAGTAAAGAAGCTGACACTGGTGGATGCTATTCGAAACGGTCAGTCCGGAGAACGCTTTAAAAAGAAATCCATTTACCGGCTGGGAAAAAGCCGTTTTAACAGTACCTGGTATCTGGCAGTCAATGATATTTTAAGCAGTCCAAGACGGTTCCTTACGATTATATTGTCCTTTTTCCTCTGTTCCGTTTTTATGCTGGGAGTGGTTATTACAACAGATACCATGAAAAGTAAGAATCTGATTACAACATTTGGAAAAGAAAGTGATGTCTACATATCAGATGTATCACAGGCAATGGGGAATATGGCAGGAAAGACCCGGGCTGATTTGGCAAAAGAATTAGATGACCTGGCAGAAGAACTTACGGAAGAAGGCATGCCATCGGAAATGTCTGTCGAGATACAGTATACTATAAAGATAAACTTTCACAGCTTCATATAGGGTTTAACATGGGGGAGTATCAGAATTTTCTGGTGAAGGCAGATACAGAACGTTTGCTGGAAGTATTGCAGAATATCATAGAAAATGCTATAAAATATGGTAGTGGCAAAAAAAATTGGTATATCAATTTCAAAAGAAGAAGACTGTGTGCTGATTACCGTGGAAAATACAGGAGAAGTTCTTCCGGCAGAAGAACTTCCGCATCTTTTTGACAGCTTCTATCGTGGCTCCAATGCAGGAAGCCAGGAAGGAAGCGGACTGGGGCTTTATATATGCAGAAAGCTGATGCATAAAATGAACGGGGATGTTTTTCTGAAACAGGAAGAAAATCTTTTTTCGGTAACTGTGGTAGTGGGGATGGCAAATTAGTCAATGAAAAAGGCAGGAAGAAAATGTAATATGATAAAAGCAGTTTTATTTGATATGGACGGAACACTCATTGATACAGAGAAATATTATAGAATCTGCTGGCCTAAGGCAATGGCGCATTTTGGCTATGAAATGAGTGATGAGCAGGCATTGTCCATGCGTTCCTTAGGACAACCCTTTGCACCGACGCATTTAAAGGAAATGTTTGCAGATGAGAATCTTGACTATCCGGCTATCCGGGCTTACCGGAAGGAATTGATGGAGGAATATCTTGCAAAGAACGGTATTGAGATAAAAAGAGGAGCTATTGAGTTATTGAATTTCTTAAAAGAAAAGAAAATCCGGCGGGCAGTTGCAACGGCAACCGACATGGAACGGACAGAAAGATATTTAAAGCAGATAGGACTATATCCGTACTTTGATGAAATCATCAGTGCAACCATGGTAGAACACGGAAAGCCGGCACCGGATATCTATACTTTTGCATGTGCACAACTTGGACTTGCTCCGGAAGAATGCCTTGCGGTGGAGGATTCGCCCAATGGGGTTATGAGTGCTTGTCAGGCAGGCTGTCAGGTGGCAATGGTTCCGGATCAGACACAGCCGGATGATGAATTAAAAAAGAAACTTACGATATGTGCAAATACACTGGATAAATTGAAAATTTTATTTTCATAAAATGGGAGAGGAAAGATGAATTTTTTATTTGATACCTCAATTGATGTGAGCCGCAGACAGTTTTATGTGCTGGCAATGGGAAGCTGTATCGGAAATCTGGCAGGATTTATTGGAAATGCATTGATTTTCGGATGGAGCGGAACAACGATTTTCTGCGGAATCTGTATGTTACTTATGGTCGCAGGAAGTTTCATTGGAATTAAAAAAGGTCAGATACGTTATGCGTCTTATTTGATGATAGCAGTATTAAGCCTTGTGGAATTTCCGACACTATATTATATATATCAGACGGGAACGATTGTATACATGGTACTTGCGATGGTAGCAATTGCGATTTTTATTCCAACCGGAAATGCAATCCGGTTTGCCGGCGTGGTAATTGTAGCAGATGTGGCAGCAGTTATTTTAGCCTATATGAGACCGCTGGAAAGTGAAAAACTGTCAAAAGAAGTCGTGCTGCAGAGCACACTTTGTTCCCTGCTTATCGTTTTACTTTGTGTCTTTTTGCTTTCTATCCTGCTTCAGATGCAGAGACAGAGACAGGAAGAAGAAGTAAAGAAGTTGAATGAACAGTTGAAAGATGCCGCAGATAAAGATGCACTGACCGGAATCTATAATCGTCGTTATTTAAATCAGTATCTGGGAGACCTTATTCTGGATGAGAAGGAAGAATTTGATGCGGTACTGATTGACCTTGACTTCTTTAAACATGTGAATGACACATACGGACATGGGTTTGGAGACATTATTCTGGTGGAATTTGCAAGACTTTTAACAAAGCATGTAAAGAACAAAGGGATTGCAGTACGCTTTGGCGGAGAAGAATTTATGCTGGTTTTAAAGGGGATGAACACGGATGAAATCGGTAAAATGCTAGAGCATATAAGATGGGAATATAAAGAATTTACAAAGCATGAAAAGAATATCGAATGTTCTTTCAGCAGTGGAGTACAGCATTATACAGAAGGGATTGCTGTTACGGTATTATACCGCTTAGCGGATGAGAAGCTCTATGCTGCAAAAGAACGGGGAAGAAACCAGGATGTATTTGATTTAGAATCATAGAAAGATAAAAAAGGGGCGAGAAACGAAAAGGAACATCAGGAGGATTCGTTTGTGAAAGGGAAAAAGTTTTTAGTAATGATATTAAGTGCAGCGTTGGGAATGTCAACGTTTGCGGCTTGCGGAAGCAGAGTCGTGGAGTCGGAGAAAAAGACCACAGAAACAGAGGCAGAGACTGAGACGGAAGAAACGGAAAACTCAGAAGAGGTGACAGAGGAGACAGAAACGGAAAATGTGGATGAAGATGACATTTTTGCACAGCTTGCAGGAGAAAGCTTTATGTTTACCAGCGGAGCCGGTGCATGGGATTCTACATTGATTTTATCCGAGGATGGCTCTTTTGTGGGAAATTATCATGATGCAGATGCGGGAGATAGCGGGGATGGATATCCAAATGGAACCCTTTACTATTGTGATTTCTATGGAAAATTCACCCAGCCGGAAAAGATAAATGATTATACCTATGAGATGCAGTTGGAGAATATTGCAACGAAGGAAACAGAAGGCGACACGGAAATTAAAGACGGCGTGAAATATATTTACACGGGACCGGCTGGTTTGGAAGAGGTTTATGATTTATATATTTATCTGCCGGGTGCACCGTTAGATGAATTGCCGGAAAGATTCCTGGACTGGGCATCCATTGGTCTTACCGATGATGATACGACGCTTCCATTCTATGCAATTTTTAATACGCTGACCTTTGATACCTTTTTAGGACCGAGTGGAGATAAGGTTACAGTAAATGATAAAACCACAACTTCCGATGTATCCATAGAGAGTGAATTGCAGAAAATCGAGGAGAAAGCAGCAGCCATGCAGGAAGACCTTTCTAGTGGAGAACTGGCACAGCAGGAAATGAATGCCCTGTCTCTGCAGTTGTATCAGTTGTGGGATAATGAGCTGAATTCTATCTGGAGCCGTTTAAAAGAGACTTTGGATGAGGACACTATGGCGACTCTTACCCAGGAAGAGCGTGACTGGATTAAGACAAAAGACAGTGCAGTAGAGGAAGCCGGCAAAGATGCCGAGGGCGGAAGCCTGCAGCCATTATTGGAAAATGATAAGGCGGCAGAATTAACAAGAAACAGGGTATATGAACTGGCAGAGTATTTGAAATAAAAAGATATTTTAGCGAGGAAAAATGGTTACATTAAATGATTACTTATACTCCGGAGCAACGGTGTTCCGGATATTGAAAAAGTATACGCAGGACCTCCGGGCATCCGCAAAAGTATCAAAAAATGAAGTGGATCTGGTGCACTGCAATTTCCTGATTCAGATTATGGAGCTGTTAGAGCACAATGATTTCCTGACAGCGCAGTCCCAGAAAATCCGTGAGTTCTACAAATATATGGCAATGGAATATCCTTATCTTTCCTTTACTTTTAAAGGAAGAATCAAGTCACTGATTCGTGCGGAGGGCAAATTCAACGGCTATATTGTAGAGTACATTTATGATTATTATAAAAAGCATAAAAGCTATCCGGACATTGCAGAATTAAAGGAAAAGCTGAACTGCTTCCGTGATCTGATTGCATACCGGATTGTGATTTCCATGCCACGGTGTCATTTGAAAAATCATGAGAACCGCGAAGAAGAGGAATTAAAGCACCTTTATCAGATTGCAAATGTGTTGCCACAGTTTTTAGAGGAGCGTGGATTTACGGCAGAGCCGACAGGCGGTGTCTTAAGAAGCAGTTCCCCGCTTTTGGATGATGCTGTAAAACCATATTACCGGGATTATATCACCAGCGAAAATGAGGACGATTACAAATCCTTACATATTACTTTTTATGATAACAGTGCGAGATGTTATGTGGAAATGCAGCTTCGCACAAAGCAGATGGATGACATTGCAGAAATCGGTTCCGCCAATCATATTAATTATGAGAAAAAGCAGGAAGCATCCAGAGCACGCCGGGATACCATCCCGGAGGGAGAATGCATTTATTTTGATGAAGCTTATGAACGGTGCAGGCGTTTGCAGGAACTGGAGCTTTCCGGTGTGGATGTCGACATGTTTACAGCAGTAAGCAACAGCCTGATGAATGACGGCTGCGGCTTATACCGGGGAAGACTGATTCTTCCTTATGAGCATTTGTCGAGATTTCAGAATGATTTGATTGATTAGAAATAGAACAGAATGGAAGCGTATGAAACGGAGAAGGCAGCTATGGGTGAAAATATGGAAAAGGAACAATGGATGAAAGAGAGTCTCCAGATGCAGAAGGCAAGCTGGATTCAGGATGAAATCACAAAGCGCAGAGAGCGGGAAGATGAGTTGCTGCAGCAGATTTTTATGGAACAGAAAATGTTGCAGGAACTGGACGAAGACATGGACGAAAATATGGCACATGCCAGAGAAGGCCGCAAATACCGGGAGGACATGAAGGAGCGGGTCAATGACCGGGTATATGAAATTCATGACCTGAGTGCAGATAAGCGCGAGGGAATGCGGGAATACAAATATGCATACCGCAGAGGCTACGCCCTTGCCATGTTTTTCTTTTCACTGGCATTGTGCGTCTTTGTAGGCTTTTTACATGGAATCACATCACAAATCTGTCTGATGCTGATGTTCTTTACCGGCGTGCAGGCAGCCATTTTTGTACACCAGAAGCAGTGCTTCTTTCTCTGGAGACTCATCTGCGATATTTTCTCTGCAGTAGTTTTCCCGGTGATGCTGGTTCTCTTTATCGGTTATGAATTAAAGTACGGCTTCTATGATTTTCTACTTCCAATCTGCCTTATCGTAGGACTGGTGCTGCTGGCACTTACCACAGCATCCTATTTCCTCTACGATCCATACCGCAGTGCCCGCCGCAGAGTCGGTGATGCCAAGAGCATGATCCGTTCTATCGAGCGTTCCGCCAAAAAGCAGGTCAAGAAGAGCCAGAAGCAGCAGGCGAAAGACGAGCTTCGCCAGAACCGCCTGCAGCAGAAGGAGCAGGATAAAGCCGAGAAGCTTCGCATCAAAGAAGAACAGCGCCAGGAAAAAGAGCTTAAGAAAGCCGCACAGCGCGAAGAACAGCAAAAACTCCGTGACGCAAAGAAGCAGGAAGCCTTAGAGAACCGCGAAGAGAAGAAGCTTGCCCTCAAGGACGCTGTGGCAGCCAAGAAAGAGCAGTTCCGGGAAAAGTTCCGGAAGGATGGGGGAGTGGAAGAAACGGAAGAAGAGGAGAAGGAGAAAGAGGAAGAGGAAGAGGGCGTTTTGGCTTCGAATGAAGGCACGGAAGATGCAGAAAATGCAGAGCAGGGCGAGACAGTAGTTGTGGAAGATGCGGTGCAGGAAGAAGAGGCGTTAGAAGAAGAGGTTGTGCCGGAGGATGCAGTGGCATCGGAAGATACTGCGGATTCGGGGGAAGATGAGGCAGTTTCGAGTTTGGCTGAGGAAGAGAAAGAGGAAAAAATCGTGATGGGGACGGAAGAAGAGTCCGGGGATAAGGATTCTGAGAAAGAGGAAGTTCAGCCGGAAGATAATTAGATAGATGAAAGTTGTAAGATAAGAGCATGGAAGAAATTCTGTGCTCTTTTTATGCTGGGAAAATAATTAGATAAGGATAGAGATATAAGTATAAAATAGGAATCATAGAAAGTATTGTCGAATTGGGGCGTGAAGCAGATTGATAAGAGGGAAGATTTTGACGATTTTTATTAAAAAAGGTTGCAATTTGGAAAAAGGAGTTGCATAATATTTATATAGAATTTTTGGGGGAGAGAAAAGTTATGAAAAAGCTAAGTAAATATGATAAAAAGAAATTAGAAGTTCACAAAAGATATGATGCGTAAGGGCATTGGTCGTTTGTGGATTTTTTTGTTGGGGAATAAAAGGGGAGAATGCAGTGTTATTTAAGTTGCATTTATATATTTGATGAAGTTCATTCGCGATACTTAAAAGAAGCTGGGACCTAGTTAGTAAAGCAAAATGTGAAATATAAAAGGGGTTAATAGATGAAAAAAATTAAAGTTGTTGTTGCAGTTATTTGTGATTCGGTAAAAGAAAAGTATATTTAGTGGATGAGTTTATCGACACAATCAAGTATGAGATTATTCAACTTTTTATCTATCGATGTTTGTTTATGGGGCGAAATTGTAAAAGACAATTGGGTATTAAAGGGGATGAATCGGCAAGGTGGTTGACGAAGCACAATTAGGCGATGTGAGTTGTGAATCGCCAGAGGTGGAGTAGATTAGAAAGACGAGTGAAAGAAATAGAAATGGTATGGAGGAAAATGAAGGTGATAAGAAAGAAGACAATATATATTGCAAGTGCAATGATGCTTTTATTATCATTAACATCATGTGCAGATGTAAATAGAAGGGAAAAGCAAGTTGATGATAATCAAGAAACAGTAACAGAATTAAATTATGAGTATGCAGACTTTGTTTTAAAAGGGGAAAAAGAAGTTGGCATATATAATGCTATATGTAGAGGAGATGTTGTAGATGAATCAATGGTTATTGAGACTACATATACATATACAGAAATACAGTTATCAGATGTAAAATGGTGTATTAGTGAATTAGATGGGAATCCTTGTTATGAATTTGTTTATAATAAAGATACTGATATAGAGAAAGTTAGAGAAGAAATGTCGGATGCATTATATGCTTCGATGTATCCGGATTATTCGGTTGAATATTTAGAAGAAAATCAGGTCTTGAAATGGATAAGTGAAGGTTCTGGAGTGTATTCTTATGATGGATGGATTTGGGATATAGAGGATATAGGTGTTGAGAGGAATATAAAATATTATGAAGACCCTTGGAGGTAAAGACCGTAAAAATAGAAAAATGCTAATATATAAAGAATAGAGATGGAATATTACTTACTGATTTAACAGTATGGATAGGAATAAGAAAGTCAATTAATAAAGGTGGAGAAAGATAATGGCAATTGTAAAAATGAAATCTATTGAAGATTTATTTGGTGAGAGTTTTTTTATACCATCATATCAAAGAGGGTATCGATGGACAGAAGTACAGATTAGGGAGCTGTTAGAAGATTTATATGATTTTTCTATTTCAAAACAAGATTCAGATTATTATTGTCTACAGCCTATTATTGTAAAAAAACGTGACGATGGCAGCTGGGAATTAGTTGATGGACAACAGAGACTTACAGCACTCTGGTTAGTATCTGCATTGTATTATTGCAGTAACAAAGAAGATGTTGTTGATTTGGAACGAAAACAGTATTCGTTGACTTATGATAAAAAGAAAAGCTTTACCAATTTGTTTACGACAATTAATTCGTTAGTTGAGGACAATACATTAAAAACTTTAGTAGAAAAACTTGAATCATATATTTCAGAATGTATTGATGGTCGAAAACTTATAGAAAGTATATACTATATTTCAAAATATACTCGCAATAAGAAAACGGCAAAAGGTGTACTTGGAAAGATTTTTGAAAATATTGAGGCAGTTAGAGTAATTTGGTATGTTTTAGATGAAAATGAAGACCCAATACAGACATTCACAAATATAAATGCAAATAAAATTGAATTGACCAATGCCGAATTAATAAAAGCTATTCTATTAAAGAGTGTTGATGATAATCTTGAAATGCAGAATATGGCATTACAGTGGGAAGAGATTGAGAAAGGCTTAAATAATAATGAGTTTTGGAACTATATGATTTCAGAAAAGAACAAAAAATATTCTACTAGGATTGATTATATGTTTGAGATTTTTTGTGATAAATATAATTTTTCTATTAATGATGTAGAGCAGGATAGATATAACATCTTTAGGGCAGTGAGTGATTTCCTTGATGATAATTCAGCATTTAAACTATGGACGGAAATACAAGACATATATTATACATTAAAAGATTGGTATATGGATTACTTTTTTTATCATACAATAGGATTACTTATTATTGTAAATCGAGATAATGATGCAAGTATTATAAATAAGCTTTATACAGAATATGCAAAAAAAAACAAAACATCATTTCGAAATAGAATAATTGAACAGTTGAAAAAAATTTATTTTTCTGATAAAAAAACAACACCGTTTTCAGATGCCTTTGATGTAGTTTCTATACATAATGAGTTGGAAAATATTACGGTTCAAGAACCTCAAAAAGTCAGAGATGTATTGTTGTTATATAATATAGCGTTGCTTGTGAATGCAAATAATACATATGAAAGATTTCCATTTGAATTATATAAAAAAGGAATTTGGGATATTGAACATGTAAATCCTCAGAATCCTAAGAATTCGAGTGATGATGACAAACGCAAGTGGCTCTTGAGCTATAAAGGGATAATTTATAATGATGAACTCAGAGATAAGATAGATGAATGTATTTCAAACAATTTTGATGATTTTGAAATACTTGCAGATGAAATTTTAAATGAATTAAAAATAGTTGATAACGATTCAATAAGTAATCTTGTTTTGCTGAGTGCAGCAATTAATCGGGGGTATAAAAATGATTGTTTTTCGGACAAGCGTAAAAAAATAATCGAAATAGAACGGACAAAAAGTAAGGATGAAAAGTATATTCCTATTGGGACTAAATGGGTATTTTTAAAGGGATATGAAAGCGCCAATCAGCTTGTTGCATGGGAACCAAATGACATGAACGATTATGTTGAAGATATAGCAATAAAAATATATACAATGTTGGGAGGAAAGAAAAATGGATAGTATGACCGAAAAAATAGAGAGTAACAGATCATTTTGGCAGTTAATTAAAAAGTATAAGGTAACTATACCACAACTCCAGCGAGATTATGCACAGGGACGACCAGATGATAATATTACACAGATTAGAGAATCTTTAATATCAGAATGTTATGGCGCATTGAATAGCTCAAAGGAACTTGTTTTAAATTTTATTTATGGAGAACAAAAAAATGGCATATTTACTCCTATTGATGGTCAACAACGATTAACATCACTTTTCTTACTTCATTGGTATATTTTTAAGAGAGGTGGTTATGAAGAAGGAATAGAAGTTTTAAAAAATAATTTTGCATATAAGACAAGAGTAACCTCTGAGCATTTCTGTAAACGAATATGTGAAGTGGAAATAGATTATTCTCAAAATAGCATAGCAGCTCAAATTGAAAATAGTTTTTGGTTTTCTGGAAATTTTAAATCAGATCCAACTATTCGGTCGATGATTGTAGTTATAGATTGTATCCATAAGCATTTTAGAAATGTAAGTGATTATGTAATATTGAAAGATAAATTAGTTTCTAATGTATGTCCAATTATTTTCTTATGGCTTTCGATGGATGATTTTAATAATACTGATGATTTGTATATTAAGATGAATGCGAGAGGAAAACTGCTTTCTAATTTTGAGATTTTTAAGGCAAAACTTCAAAATTCAAAATATATGAAAGTATTATTAGGAGATAATTGCACTGAGAAAGAGAGGATTCTTTTTATTTCTAAATATAATAATGAGTATGCAGAACTATTTTACAAGTATCATGAAAATAATTATGATGTGGCAATGATGTCATTTATTATGACGGCAATTAGAGATGAGTATTTTTCATATGCGAGTGAATATGGTGTTTCGCAAAAAGAATATCGTGACGTATATAGATCAATTGCAACAATGAATGGAAGTACTTTTTTTAGATTTGTTGAAGAAGAAGGTGTAGGATACTCAAAAATTCAAAATCCTAAAGATATAATTGCGAGAGCATTAAAAAAAGCTGATAAACTTTTGGATATTTTTGTTCATCAAGTTAACTTAAGTATCCCAACAACAATTAATAAAATATATTATGATGAAACGGAATTGTTTAAGACTGATTTTCTTAAACTAACATTGGAACAGACGGTGGTCAAGTATGCTTTGTATGATTATATTAATAAATTTGATTTTCCAAACACCCAATCTCAGAAGGAGGCATATAATCATTGGAAACGATATGTATTTAACATAATTAGCAATACTAATTTAGGAGGTCGTTCGGAAGATGCTTGTGATGCAATGGTTATGTTCCGAAAAATATTGGCAAGAATAAATATTGAATCATATGTAGATGTTTTAAATGCGATAAATACTTCTACTGAGAGTACAGCTGAAGCAAAGTACCAACAATTAGAGGAACAAATCAAAGCAGAATTAATGTTGAAGGATATTGATTGGTATAATCTTATTCTTTTGGCGGAAGAATATTTTAGAGATGGTCAGATAGGATTCCTTCTTGAGTTTTCCGTAGATGCGAATGGTACGTATGATATACAAAAGTTTAAGAAAAATTTTGAGGTATCCCAGAAAATTTTTACAGGAAAGAAGTCTTTGATTAAAGGTATTACTTTTGAAAAATTTGAACGTGCTTTACTTTGTATGCCAGACTATTCAGGTAATAATACAGCACATCTTATGAAACAATCAAATTCAATTACAACATGAGGTTTAACTCCATCATCTGCAAATCCAATATTAGATTGAGATGAACCAGTTTGAGTAAAAGTGCAACCTGAATCAGAGTAAGTGCAAATAGCTGTACCTGAAACAACATTAAGAAGACCAGTATTACTGGTTAAAGGATCAAGAACAATACAATCTTCAATTAATAATTCATCACTGGCTGAACCTAAATAAGTATCATTTCCATGAAAAATTGCAGAGATATAAATATCCCCTTTAGCTGTTCCTGTGTAAGTATATGTAGCTATCCCAGACGCATTAGTTTGACTTGTTCCTAAAACGACTGAGCCAGAGTAAAAATTTATATCAACCCCATTTATTGGATTTCCATCACTATCTTTTAAAGTAGCACTAACAACAGATGTATCATTTTTAGCTATTTCAGTTTTAGATAAAGATGCATTTAAAGTAGTAGATTTAGCTTTACTGCTTCCACCACCACAGGAGTTAACATACAAATCACCATTACTAGCTAGTCTAAAAGTAGGTATACATTTTTCACCAGTAGCTCCAGTATCACCTTTCTCACCAGTATCACCTTTTGCTCCTGTAGGACCAATTTCACCTCGCTCACCAGTATCACCAGTATCGCCTTTAGCTCCAGCAGGACCTTCTGGACCAACATCACCAGTATCTCCTTTCAGACCCTGCAAACCTTGAGGACCGGTATCACCTTTCAAACCAGCTATTCCCTGAGGACCAGTATCACCTTTAGGACCTTGAATTCCCTGCTCACCAGGAACTCCTTGAACACCTTGCAAACCAGTATCACCAGTTGGACCCTGAGAACCTCTTTCTCCAGTATCACCTTTAACTCCACTTGGACCAGTTGGACCAACAGCTCCAGTTTTTCCAGTATCTCCAGTATCCCCTTTAGGACCTTGCAGACCAGTATCACCTTTCTCTCCTTTTACACCAGCTAATCCAGTATCTCCAGTTGGACCTCTTTCTCCAGTATCTCCTTTCGGACCAATAGGTCCTGTTTCACCTTGTAAACCAGTATCCCCTTTTAATCCCTG
>ERZ791859.679-NODE-679-length-20196-cov-3.046026_pt1 | contig 20196 bp, 18 predicted proteins | sample MGYA00509943_ERZ791859 | MGnify/ENA primary metagenome ERZ791859 (study PRJEB30046, sample SAMN00792065) | human gut metagenome | study: EMG produced TPA metagenomics assembly of the A metagenome-wide association study of gut microbiota in type 2... | reverse complement strand
CTGTTGGTGCGCTGAAAGCCATGGGCGCGCTGGATATGGGGCTAACGGAAGACGAGCTCCAGCCGCTGGTCACTATGTGGCGCGAATCCAACCCCAACATCGTGACCTACTGGTGGGCGGTGGACGAAGCAGTGAAGACCGCCATTGAGATGCGTATCCCGCAGAAGGTCGGCTGCGTCCGCTTCGAGGTGCACAGCGGTATGCTGTTCATCACGCTTCCGTCCGGCCGCCGCCTGGCCTATGTGAAACCCCGCATCGGAGAGAACAAGTTCGGCGGCAAGTCTGTCACGTACATGGGCATCGACGCGCAGAAAAAATGGAGCCGGATCGAATCCTATGGTCCGAAGTTAGTGGAGAACATCGTCCAGGCTGTCAGCCGGGACATCCTGGCCTATGCCATGCGGACGCTGAGTTACTGCCAGATCGTTGGACACGTTCATGACGAACTGATCATCGAATGTGACCCGCAGGTATCGCTGGACGCCGTATGTGAGCAGATGGGGAGGACGCCGCCGTGGCTGCCGGGGATTGAGCTGCGGGCGGATGGGTATGAGTGCGCGTTTTATCAGAAGCAGTGAATGGCGGTCTCTCTTCCAAGTAGAGAGGAGAGGCCACCAATTCTTTTCAGATATACTGCTTCAACCAATCCGGCATATTGGGATCGTCAGTTTCCCAAGAGGCTTCAAGACTTTCTTCGGTTTCCCAGTTGTTCTCATCGCCATCATAGAATTTTTGACGATGACATTTGTACTTGTAGACTGTGGTGCCTTCCAGACGATACTCATTCCAATAGTAATTTTGCTTTCCATAGCCCTTCCATTCATTCGTCTGATAGATGACCATGATTAATGATTAACCTCCTGAGTCAATCGAATGTAAAGCCGCTACCCTTGGACATGATAATCGGCGTGTATTCTACTCGCAGAATATTGCCCTCGCTGAGTGTAACGGTGCCCTCGGTGTTGTTCCAATCAAGAACGGTTTCCTTACCTTTATTGAAGGTATTGCTCGCTTCTTTGGCATCCTGGAAGACTCGGACGCGGGCGGTGGTGGTCCCGCTGAAAAAAATCTTGTAGGTCCCGGCAGGTATTTCTTCACCAATGGTATAGTTTCCTTTCGGGATCGTAGTCCCTGTCGGAGCAGTATAACCATTGCTGCGTTCAGACACGTTCCCAACACGGGCGACTTCGGCACCGTTGTACCGGAGACTCAGATATTCTCCAGGATAAAGGCTGATCCGTGTTTCTCCATCACCTTTAAAGGAGCCCTCCACCCTGGGCATATCACCGAGCCATAACCGGTCGATGTCGTATTTATACATGGACTCGTTTTCGTAAACGTAGTAATCAGTACGGGAGACATCACTATCACCGTTCTGAACAAACTTGAATGTGTAGACACCCGCCGGGAGGTCTTCGCCAATCTTATACTGGCCAGATCCCAACACCATCTTCTCTCCGCCGGGGCGGCTTGCAATCTCATCGGCCAAATCAGATCTGATCTCAAGCAGTTCTTCGAGGGAATAGCTGGAAAAGTCAATCGTTCCCTCCGCCAGCGCGATTGTAAAACAGGTCATCAGAAGCAAGATAGAAATGCCCACAGCTATCAGTTTTTTCATAAGAATTATCCTCCTTTGTTAGTCGATTTTCATTGTCCGCCAGAAACGAACATCAGATGTCTTCCCGCATTTGCTGCAGGCAAGAGCGTCATAGAAGCCGCCAGTTTCCAGCCGATCGTAATCAGGCGCAAATACAGTGGACCGCACCGTTGCCTTCTGCATGCAGTAAGGGCAGAGATACATGTATTCCACCGTAGCCTGAGACGCATCCTGCGACACGACCTGATACGTCATGCCGGGCATCTGTTTGTGTCTTGGCATCAGACCACTTCCCCTGCAATCTCAATGTACCTGTTCTGTTGCAGGTACTCCATGAGTTTTTCATACCCCCACCTGCCAAGTCGGTACACACCATAGCCAGCTCCGATGACTGCTAAGGTCTGACCGGCTCCTACGAGCCATCCTGCTCGGTATACAGCAACAACACCTGCCGCTTCACTACCTTTGCCTACTGACTTGAGGAAGTGCGCAATCTGTGATGCACTCATTCAGATACCTCCCGCTTCGTAATCTGAGCGTTTTGTCCTCCGCTCGATCATAGACTACCACAGGGATTTCAGAAATTGGATTTATCAGTGCATACGAAAAGCGCCGCGAACTTCGCAGCGCCTCGGATGGTCAATCAACTCTGGATTGTTTCTCTGCCTGTGCTTTTTCTTTAATGTCCTTCGGACAGATCGGCAGTTCCCAATCATACGGTGAATCAGCTACTCTTTTGTCAGCTTCGGCGAAAGCTTCCTCCGCCTTTATATACTCGTGGTTCATTGCGTAAATCCTGCCCAGAAAGAGATAGGCATCAAACCGGACTTCCCGGTAACGACGAATGTCTTCATGCTCATCACACATTGCAATTGCCTGAGTAACCACTTCGATTGCATCTGTCAGTCTATCCAATTCAATATACGTAACAGCTGCCTCGTCCAGCAAGTGTTCGATGAATGCCAGCGGTGAATCCTTTGTGGTATCTGCATGCTCTGTCGAGCTGCGCAAATGCGCGAGGGCGGATTTCTTGTCACCGGTGATGGCGTAATACATAGCAGATACGCAGTCATAATGATACCGCTCGTAATCGCTGGCCGGTTCATCAGCCAGCAGTGTTCCAGCCTCATGAAGCATTTCACCACAGAGGCGCATTTTGCTTCGTGTTTCAAGCAACGTCTGTGTTTTGTTAAGCAGTATGGCCGCCAGCTGGCGGTGCGCGTCTGGATGTCTGGAAGCGCGAGCCTCTTTGATGGCGGCATTTTCATGTTTCAAGCATTCGGCATCCTTTTCCCGGCCAAACTGATTATTGGTAATGACCGCCTTTGCACGATGATACCATGATGCGTAGTAATGGCTGGGATGCTTCTTCAGATAGGTCTTCATGCTCTTCAGCACATTTTGCGCGTCCTGATAGTATTCAAGGCGACCCAGCAGAAAAGCTGACGTTTCATACAGACGGAGAACGCATCTATTGTCCAGATAATCAGGGTGCTCAAGCATTTGCAGCATCCGATCAAGCACCGCTTCGTCCACATCCACCGGCGCGTCCATCAGTATGCGGAATGCCAGAAGCTGACTGGCGGGAGAACCCGGCACGGCATATCGAAGGAGCTGTTCTGATATTGAAAGCAGTTCATACAGTTGACGGTAATCTGAGGGAAACTGTTTGTCCAGGTCTGGCTGTTCCTCGTTTGGATTGATGATGTTGTGGAGCCTAATCAAGATGCCGTCCAGCGCCAGTCGGGTTTTGTCTGTCCAAAACCATGTGCGGATATATTCACGCATCAGCGGATGAAATACGATTCTCTGTGATTCCACCACAAGCCAGCCATAGGATTCCAGACGATGGATAGTTTCGATCATCGTGGACGATGTCAGTTCTCGAAGAAGGCTAACCTTGATGCCGGGCAGGTCAAATATGGAGACAAGCTGGAGAAGCTGTTTTTCTTCTTCAGTGAACTGATCGATCTCCACCAGCTGATCTAAGATTTTGGTCAACGGTGCCATAAACGCTTGGTGATCGTGAATGTAGTCTATTTTCTCACCGGGCAAGGCGCGGAAGCCTGCCCGTTCAACCATTTCCGCCGCCTCATGAATGGTCAGATAACTCTTGGCAATCTGGCGACCCAGCAGTTCCATGGTCAGCGTATGTCCATAGATAGTGTTGGCGATAGTTTCAAAATCCCGCGCGTCTTCTTCACTGCGGATCTCAGCGTGGGCATAACGCATAAACAGGTTTGCCAGGGCGTTGGGTTTAAGTTCTTCTACACAGAAAGACGGATACATCCCCTCCGCCAGGGCAGCGCGAGAAATGATCAGGACGTCCCAGCCCACGTTCAGGAGTGGCTGTAAATCCTCCAGATGCTCCGGCAGCACATTGTCCACGACCACAAGGATATGCTGACGGGAGACGATCTCAGTCAGCGTCCGCAGCTTTCTTTCAAGATACTCTTCCCGCGCTTCGTCCTTCATGCGCTGGACGGTGTTGACGTGGACAGACAGGTCATCGCAGAGCATCTCCACTGTTTTCCCCTGATCGTACAGCCAGAGCACAGCGTCGTACTCATCTCGGTGATCATCCAACCAGGCTCTGACCAGCGTGCTTTTCCCAATGCCGCCCATACCGTAAAGATTGAAGGTGTGCTGTCCCCGAGTATGAAGTAGCTGAGACAGCGCCTCCATCTCAGTTTCACGCCCAGTAAAGAACACGGGCGACGGAATAGGCGATGAGAAAAGATAGGGTTTCGTCTCATCCGCCAGCGCAAGAATTTTCTTCAGCTGTTCAATGGCCTCCGCCGCGTCCTGATAGCGATCCCCGTGATAGCTGGCCAGCGTCTTACGGAAGAATGTCGTCAGCTCCCGGAAAAGCGCATCCTGATAGTGCGCCTTGGAATATGCCATCTGGGAGAAGTCATATTCCGCGCTTTCCTCGCAGTCAAAGGCGGTCGGTGTTTTGTGCCACAGCGCTTCAAAAAGCACCGCACCAAGGCTGTATAGGTCAGAATGCCTGCCAATCTGGCGGACCTTTCCCGTCTGCTGCTCCAGCGGCGCGTATCCACGAGTATAGGATGTTCGCAAAGCAACAGGATCATTGCTGCGCGCAGCTGCTTCAAGATCTGCCATAGCAATCATAGAATCAAAGTCAAACAACTGCACCAGATCCAGGCTGCCTTTAATGGTCAGAATGTTTTCCGGCTTCAGGTCGAGGTACAGATACCCGGCGTCATGAATGTTCTTGAGTGCTCTGGTTGTACTCAGAACCAGGGCGATGCAGTCATGCAGCGTATCGATTTTAGCATCCGCGAAAGTCTGCCCGTTCAGCCAGGTAGACACGATGTAAATTGTTCCATTCTCCTCATACAGGTTTGAGGTATTTGCGACAGTATTGGACAGCTCTTCCGTAGCAAAAAGCGTATGGTTCTTCTGATAAGCATCGATGAGGCGTTTCTTTGCCGCCTCAAAGGCCACGCTGTCGCGGTTTTCAGCACGGAGCATTCCATCCTCACCTCTGCTGATCCGTAGGGCGTGGGGGTAGCACTCCTTGATCCTTACCAGTTTATTGTTACCCAGATTGTCGGTGCTGGAGGCGTCATACACGATACAGGTGCCGCCGCGGCCTATTTCACGGCGCACGGAATAATCTGTATACCCAGTGCGGGTACGCAGCTTCAGTATCGTACCAGGTGTCAGCGCCTTTCTTCCGTTCATGTTTCTCCCTCCCTTGAATGTCTTCAAGGGCATCATACTTCATACAATTTGCATTCTGGATTTACAGGTGTTCCTCCAGCGTAGTCGCCAGCAGTTCGTTCCAAATGAACCGGAATACATACAGTGGTGATTCGCTCTTGGCAGCGAAGAAGAAGATCCAGTCATATGGATTTCCTACGTACAATTCCGGATACCCTGCGTCCAGCAGGTGCTTGTTCATGATAGTTAGGCAGCGATTTGCGTCCTCCGGCACTGCGTCGTAGTTTCCTTCCTTCACAGCCTTCTGCGCCCAGAAGGTGTAGAAGGTCAGTAGCACCAGCCATTTCCGCACACGCTCATAGGAAACATGCTCACCACGCAGAATCCTATCAATACCCTGTCTATCCGGAAAAGAATCCTGCGCGTCGGCGTGCAGTTTTTTCAGGATAGGTCGGATAGACCGTTCTGCCTTCAGCTGTTTGACATCGTCCTTATCCAACTGAAGGATAGCCAGGTAAGCGTCCCATGGTTTCACGCCTGCGTTTCCGGCGCGGAGTCTGCTCTTATCGCCAGTGGCGGCGTCATCCAGAATGGAAGGCAGCTGTTCGTGTTCTCTCATCAGCAGTCCACCTGGGCCGGCCGCCTGGGCCCACAACCTACGAATTGTTTCATAGGCGGTCACGTTGCTTTCCGAAAACTTACCGATGTTTTCAGTCAGGTAAGCGATCAGCTCTTCCTTCGTCATTAAACCATTCAGTTCCTCGATGATGGAACCGGTGTAAACGACCTCACCGCCGACGTGATTGCCCACCAGGGGCAGCTGGCTCTGGATGTCCAGCGCATCCGCCCAGTTGAAACCGTTGTTCAGGCAAAAGTAGTAGATCGCTTCCTGTAACTGATGACAGTCAAAGCTGCGCTCTCTGGTATAAATGCGTCGGAAGAACTCATCCGTCTCGAAGCCATCCAAGCCAAAAGCAAAGCAAAGCTGAAACACCGTATCCCGCTTTACAGGCTGCCCAGCGAACCACTCTCGGATTTCCCTCGGCGGTGTCATGTAGGCCTTCTTGAAAGCCACTTGGATAAACGCCACCTTGGCCTCAACATCGGTCAAATCCCCGGCATACCCGTGCCCCTGGATAAACTCATCCACGCCTTCTGAGAAAGGCCGAAAGAGCTGCACGACATCGAGCAGCTCTTCGATGAAGTTGTCATCCTCGAAGGAAATGGAATCCAGGGGAGCTTGCAGACCCATTGTGTAGTCAGGCATTGCATTTATCCTTTCGAGCAAAGACTAAAATCATTTGAAAAACCCACTCTCATCCGGACTTCCGAAGCAACTATGACAGACGTAGTGTTCAGCAACATTTTGTATTCCTTCAGGAGTCAGCTTTATCTCCCGTGTTATGAATGGGAAGATTCTGCAATGGCTGATCATCAATAAACCCATTCGCGGATTCTCCTTCATGGCGCGATTGATCACGTTGCTGATATTCCGGGCATTGATGAAATCGAGGTTGTTAAGCGGCTCGTCGATAATCAGAAGGTTGGCTTTCGAGCGTGTCGAGATAATCGACAATACAGAGAGCAATCGCTGTTCACCACCAGAGAACTTCGATGGTTTAGTTTTCGCGTCAAACACCCGACTTCTGTCAGCCCTTCTGGGAATCCATTCATCGATAAGGCTGTTGACCTCAGCGTCATTCATTGTTTCGCCGGAGAATGCCATGCGACTGTCGCTTATTATATCTCGAACACGGACATTGCCCATTGTAGAATAATCATCTCTTTGCGGTACATAAGCTACAGAAGCACGATAACGCTGTAATTCTTCCGGTTTAAGGGTGAGAATATCTCCAATGCCACGGACAATAATGTTGCCGCTTATCCGTTTTCCCGCAGATTCCAATCCAAGCAACGCTTTTAGAAGTGTGCTTTTTCCAATTCCATTTTCCCCTGAAAGCAGGACGGCCTCGCCCTCGCCAATACTGAAGCTGACATTATTGATCAAGAAGTTGTTATTTATCCGAACTGTCAGATCTTTTACGGTCAATATGCTTTCCATCATCAAGCCCTCCACACTTGCCGCTTCGCTATATACGACGCTCCGATGTACGTTAATGATTCCACAATCAGCAAAACAACCTCAAACCAGATAGCTTCGCGGCAGAAATCCAGCAGGTGAATCAGACACACCAACAAAGTAGCAGTGCACAAAGTTGAGCACACGAAGGGGAGTGAACTGTAAGCGTTGAATGCCATGTTCAAATCGCGTTTCCTGAAACCAAGCATAATAAGTCTCTTATAATCGCAAACGACTGCTTGCAGAAGGGTATAGACGAATACGACTGTAAGTACTATTCCGAAGAAAACAAGCAATATGAGGTGCGGCAGCAGTTTGCCTTTGGTGGTAGCGATCATATCATCGCGGTATACAATATTGACCGGTGTTTCAGAGTACTTATCTGCGAGGTCGGTGATCGATTCATTAGTGAAAAAGACTGTTGTGTGGGAAATGTTTTGTTCGTACCTGCTATCATAGCCCATAACAATAACACCATCGCTATATGAAAACGCGTTCGAAATTCCAGTACCCGGGAAATAAGGGAGTAACTGGGTAACTGTGTACTCGGACATGCTTCCATCAACAATATGCCGGGAATACAAAACGTCTCCAACTCTTATACTATACGCACGGGCGACGTCTGCTGAAATTGCGATCTCAGAAGGTGAAAGCCTGTGTGCGTTCCAGCTTACAGAATCTGTATATTCTGATTCCGATGTTTGCATCAGAACCTCTGCGTTAATGCCACGGTTTGAGTCCACAGAGCGTGTAAAACCAATACCAGCATCAAACAGAAAGTAATCGTCTTGGCCGAGTGATTTCCCTGTTGTAGCGGAATATTGGTAACCGCATTTGTTGAGCGTTATCAATCGGCCAAGGCTGGTGTCTCTGAGGATTATCACAATAGCAACAAGCAGGAAAGAAAACACGGCATATGAGACCGCCACTATCAGTGCCCGTCTTGAATCTGCATGGATCTTTACACTGTTTCCTTTCAAGCAAGTCACCTTTCTCTCACTCTGGTTTCCTGGCCTCTGGTGTGGTTGAGGTTGCCGATACATTTGCTTGGTTTTCTTTCACTGCAATCGGGTTATCAACCGTTGCTGTCACTATGCCTTCGGTCTTTCCCTCAAGGATTTTGTCGTCAGTTGCGATTTGAACGTCACTTGTTTGTTGAGCCGCTGTTGATGCATTTGCCTGTGTCCGTTGATTGTTGATCACAACGACCGCGCTTCTCTTGGCAGCGTATACAGAACGATTAATTAGCATCAGGCAAATCAGTTCAGTTACAAGCACCGATATCGGGAACAGGAACAGATAGAAGTTCAAGGCTGAACCGGGAATATACACTGCAGCTGAGTTGACTCTAATAAGTAGAGCTACAGCATACACAACTACGCAGGTGAGAGTTTCAGCGATAAAAGAGATGACGTAGTATGGTTTTACATCCTGCCCATTGGGAATGGAGCGCCTGGTGAAATACTCCTTCTCACATCCTCTGTTGCTCATGATGACATTAAACGCGATGATGATTGCGATCGCCAAAAGTGCGCCAAGCCAGACAGCTAATGAGCTGACTGGCCTATCAAGCTCGCTCTCTTTTACACGGAAATCCGTTATCTCATTCGCATACCCAGAAGCCATGATTGCATCGTAGTGTATCTGATATTGACTGTCATCAGCGAATTGATCCCTCGACCTTAATCTTCCAAGCGGCCTGTAGTCCGTGGTTAGGTACAGGCGGCAGGTATCATAATCATTCGCGGAGACATACATTCCGGAATAGCCGCTGTTTTGAGAGCCCTGCCGAATAGACTGCATTACCTCATCAGACACTTGTACCAACAACGCCCCGCCATCATAAAGCATGTTGGTTTCATAGATTGCGGCGATTTTGAATTCCTGTATTTCAGCACCGATTTCAAAAGAAATGCTATCTCCGACTTTTGCACCGGTCTCCTTGCAGAATTGCCAGTCCACCAATATGGGATTTTCAACCGAAGATCCTGATTGCTGAATCAGCCTGCTGGAATTATACATTGAGCCTTCCAGAAGCTGATTCTGATCTGTGATAAGCACCGTTGTGGTGCGCGACTTTCCGTTGATGGTAACGGAGGCTTTTGTCAGATAGAAAGGGAAAACCGCCTCAACACCATGTGTGTCAGGAAGCTCGCTTACCTGTTCATAAGAAGGCTCCGGTGCAATGAAGTCTATATGCGTATTTTTGAACAGGCTCTGTGAATTATAGTTCACCGCCCGCTGCTCGACGTATGGATACACGAAGAGTAGGCTAATGATTATCGCCAGTACAATGCTTGCAGTCAAAGTAAGCAGCAGTCTGTGCCGAACCCAATAACTTGTCATAGTTTATCCCTCCACCATTACTCTTAAGGCTCTACGAAAACCAATGTGCTCTGTTTGTCGTATGATGGATCAACATTGTCGTCAAAGATGAGCGTCATCGTGATTGAACCCGCAGAATTTGGTATATATTGGAAAACACATTCTGATTCCATCGCTTCTCTTGAAGCGTTCGCGATGAATTCATATGTTGTGACATTATTGACTGCATCATAATTTGGCGTGATGACTTGGCCATCCATGTACTTAGCATCAACATTCTGTACATTTGGAATGGTCAATACTGCTTTCACCTGAGATGTTTTTCGTTCAGTCGATGCCACCCGGAATTTCACCTTCATATAGACCGATTCGCCAACAACGTATTCCTTAGTTCCGTCGCCGTAGGTGTGTCCTTTATCTCCACTATAATAGAAGCCGGAAACAGCGGTATAGGTAACAGGGTCTTTGAACACAAATACCTTTAAGGCCACTGCTATTGCTGCCAGAGCGACGATAGAGGCAAGGACGATCAGAAAGATCTTCACCAGTTTTTTCATTTCAATCTCCTTCTTCTGGTTCTGCTTGAAATGTCTTAGTTATTTGGCTCTACAAATACCAACGTACTTTGCTTGTCATAAGAACTGTCAACATTATCATCATAAATTAGCGTCATCGTTATCGAACCCACTGCATTCGGGATGAACTGGAAAACGCATTCGGACTCGAGGGCGTCTTTTGATGCGTTTGCTGTAAACTCGTAGGTAGTAACGTTCCTCACAGCATCATAATTCGGTGTAATGACTTGACCGTCCATGTACTTTGCATCGACGTTCTGAACGTTGGGGATTGTAAGGGTGACCTTCACCTGAGAAGTCTTGCTCTCATTTGATGCCACCCGGAACTTGATCTTCATATATACGGTCTCGCCGATGACGTATTCTTTTGTACCGTCGCCATAAGTGTGGCCCTTGTCACCGCTGTAGTAGAAGCCGGAAACAGCGGAATAGGTTGTAGGCTCCTTGCCGCATCCGGTCAAGACGGTTGTTATGGTAATAAGAACGAAAAGCAGGGCAACGATCTTCTTAATCTTCATAGTAGTTTTTCTCCTTCCAAATTCTGCGCCGTAAAACTCAAAGAATGATATCTTGTGATCCAACAGTTATTCCGCCATCGCTGGCAAAAACAACAGCCAAGCCATGCTCTGGATCATACCGATATTTGCACATCAGAGCCACTCGAGGGTGATGCTTGTCACGTTTGATAAAGATGGACTCTGGCTTGACATAGCTGAATATGTTGTCCTTCTTCCGATTATCATCATCTTCTGAAACACGCTCTCTACAATGTGCTTCGACTTGCTTTTTTGCTTTCTCTATCCAATCAAGATGACTTGTAAAAGCCTTCAAAGCCTCAGTTTGCTCTTGTGTGACAGATTCACCGCTATAACAATCATAAACCACAGGAATAGTGAAATGTCTTCCCCAGATCATGAGATCTACTGGATTAATCAAATTCTGTCACTCCTTCCTGGCCAATCATAGTATTGTACTCAGCTACACCGCCGTAGTGAGTAAAACGCTGGTTTACTTCTCGAGGCACCAATTGCATAGAATCCATATTGCTCATCTCGTGCCAAGTTAACCCGTTATCTGACCGGTAGGCTTCCACATCGCGTGCCGCCCAAGTCCTTCCTTGATGTCGAATTCTGGTCCAGTACTCCGCAAGAACTTGGTCTGCCTGCTCGAAGTTTCCACCAGGACCAAGGCGTTTATTCGTCATCCTTGGTATTCGCACCTGTGCTTCTTGGAATGGTGAAAAGTCAGGCACGGCATTCTGGTAAGTAACGCTTGCGACTTTGGTTCCGTTTGGCAATTCCATAGGCTCATCAAGTACGAATTCTGATTCGCCTCTTTCACCACTCCAGTGGCCACCGCTTCCTTCCTTTGGAGTCTGCATCAGTCGAGCATTGTACTGAGTATAAGGGGTATGGTACTTCTGATAGAAATCATATCCTTCGGCTCCGCCATGAACTACGCCAATAATAGAGCCCCACATGTATCCATCAGCACCATTATTAATTGCTCGTTGTGCTGAAGTTGCTCCTACTCGCTCCCAATCAATGTTCTCCCAGTCAATGTCAACCCCATCAGTAGCTCTAAAGGTCCTTACCGCATTATAGCCGGCGTATACCGTTCCTGAAGTAGCAGCCAGAACCGAGACTCCGGCAATAACCAGTTTTACTCCAGCAGCTGCTGTTATGGTGGTACTACCTCCAGACGGAATAGCAGCAACCAATGATACTATAGATAAAATCAGTCCCGCTGTTGCAGTTGCAAAGCCAATAACCGCTGATGTTCTACCTGATTCATCAATCCCATCAGCTGCCCCGGTCAAACCGCCAAATAGTGTACCTATTCCTCCACCCATAGCAGCAAACTTTAACGACTCATCGGCAGCACCAGTAACAATACTTGCAATTGGATCAGGAAGGCCAACTTTCTTCAGGATTACTACCGTAACAATTACACCAGTACCAATCGCTACTTTCTTCAACAAAGAAGTAATGTCGATATCGTCTCCAAAGAGCTGAGCGGTTTGGCTGTTAGTCGCGAAGTCCTCAATGTTCTCTTGCGGTACATATATCGTTTTACACAAGAGGACTTCATCGATAGTATCTTCTTCAAGAAGCAATTCAGTAATCCTATCTTCAGCAAGAATAATTTCTTCCAGATAGATCTCCTCTGTGATAAACGCGCTGAGTCGATTCTCGGTCAGAATAGTTTCGACCTCTATGTTTTCTGTAATGACCTGTTCATTCGGATCTGACAGCGTTAACGCAGGTGGCGAACTGGCACATGCTGTTGAAGTGAAAATGATCGAGCAGACCAACAGCATGCTCAGCAGTTTTTGCAGCTTACAACGCAATGTCACTTTCTTAACTCCTCCTGACATTAAATCAATTCACTTATGCCACCGTTAGATACAGCGCTTCTCCGTCAAAAAGCACATCTGTCGTCTGATTGCTTATCAAAGCCACATTTCGGATGCTGTCTACAAAGACTTCGCTTCCGGTTTTCTCCTCGGTGCTGAACAGCGCAGCAACTTTCTGCGCTTTCTCGTCGTTCCCTTTCAGCAACGCCTCACCGTTGTCCTGAAGCCATTCATCCACAGGCCCCTGTGCAAGAAAGGGGACAGAGCCGATGAACTTTCCGAGCGCTTTACCAGCGTTACCAATTCCAGCCAGTACCTTTGTCTCGACAGACTCCGAGGAGTACCTCTTTATCATATCACGGCATTCAGAAGATTGGATTTGATAGTGTTGATTGTATTCCTGCACCTTTGCCGCGACCTGATCCAAGTAGGCCTGCCTAAAATTGCCAAGCAGCATCACTTCGAGGAACGAGGCAAACGAGAACTGGTAGAGCGCCATGCGATATTGACTGAAAAGCTTTCCCAACTCCGTGATAGCAGCTTTCACCGCCTGATCCAGATGGATGGCTGGCATCTTCTTTATTGCCGCAGCGATCTGCTCCTGATAGAAGATGATGTTTTTCTCGGCGACCTGTTTGATATCAAGGGCCTTCATGTGGTGATTCTGAAGGTACTGAGCGTTATCCCAGTTGTGCTTATAGCCTTCCAGAATATCCGTCAGGACTTTCAGATTCGCCTGCTGCTCCGCTTGTTTATCCTGCTCAAGGAAGCCCAGGATTCTTTGCTGCATTTCTTGAATGTTGTCGAGCTTCTTGTTGATCTCCATCATAATAGCCGCCATCGCGGCCTGTGCAGCCAGGGTGGCAGGATCAACAGCTACCAGTCTGGCTTGGGCAAGACCGCCGCCATCTTTCAAAATGCCGCCGAGCGCCATACCAGCTTTGTCAATAGCCAGATTGCCCTTAACGCCTGCAGGAAAAACAACGCGAACCAGGCTACCGTTACCTATCTGGTTTCCTGATACAAGCGCTTTCAGCGTCGGTGCAAGCTGCATAAGCGATCCGCCTGTCAAGGCTGCCTCCGTAAAAGGAATCCGAATAGCTTTGCTCAGGTTGCACTCACGTTCAGCAATCGCTCTGGAAATAATAGACGGCGCAACCTCATGAGTGGTAGATTGTACAGCCAGCTCATTTTCTGGTTTGCTGTCACCCGACCGGCCAAGCAGTTTATCAAACAGTCCCATCGTGTGGTTCCTCCATATCGTAGACGTACTCGATTCCGTATTATGTTTCGCTGAAACCGGCAAACCCAAACTGCTCTAACCGTTCCCGGCACATTGCCTTTTCTACGTCTGTGAATAACGGAGCATACTCCGGCTTCAGCACGTGCGCCTCAACCGACAGGTCAAGCCGGTGATGTTCCCACAGCGTAGCAAAGCCCTCTGTGCCACCCGCTTTGCTGATCAGCTGCTTTGCGGCTGCAAGGCCACCCATATCGCCGATCATTTGCAAAAACCGTGATGCGTTATAACCGCACTCTTTCTTCGCCGTCGTGTAGATACTCAGCATCTCCTGGTGAAACTGCTTCTCCAGTGCCGACAAATCCACTTCCGTCTCGGCAGGTTTCTCTTGTGTTCCAGAGAGCTTCTCCTGCAAGTCGTTTTCAAAAGCGAGAATCTCTTCCAGGCTCTGATCTAATTGGGCATAGATGCTTTCCTTGGAGAACTGATCGCCAATGCTGACGGTTGTCGTCTTGAACGGTGTTCTCCACTGCCATTCTTCCTTGCCAAATTTAGCCGGATAATGGTCATTGATCTTTTCGCATATGGAAAGGAATTCAGGCGTTGCATTGCGGGAGCTGATGGCGAACTGAATGAAGAAGCTGCTTCCCGTTCTGTTCACAATCTCATAGAAATAGTGATTATCTGTATTCCAACCACTTGGCGCGTTGGGAATGTCAGGCAAGATCGCCGACATGCCATCCGTAGTGAACCGTGTGTATGTACGATTACACTTTCCAGGTTGCGCGATAACACCAGACCGTTCAATCGTCCAGGAACGGAAAATGCTGGCCAGGTCAACCAGTCGCTGGCTTGCTTCATTTGGATCCTGCAGATACGGAAGCACTGCATTGCAAATCTTGTCGCTCCATTCCGCATGGAACTTCGCCATCCGAGGCCAATCTGTTTCTTTGGTAATGCTGACATCACGCAGATGATAGCTGATCCAGGAAGCCTTATAGTCATCTGCCCGCTCCCACACCAGCGATATACCCAACTCAGCCTCTATCTCGGCCTTATGACTATAGAGGATATCAAATAAGGCTTTGTTTTGTGCAGCATCACCTTTAGCCATGTTAAAGTCGATGCGCGCAAAGTCATAATTGGCAACACAGCTGACGTATACGCCGCTAATGCCAAAGAAGCCTGATACGGTATTTGATGTCGTAGGACTGCAGTTGCTGAAAGTACCCCTATGCATATGCTGCTTCTGGATGATCGGAAGAGCATACGTCCAATACCGCCTCCGGACATCATGCCGGCCAGCTTCTGCAACTTTTTCACTCTCTGTATCCTTGAGGAAGAAAACCAAATCCATGGGATCAGCGTCATAGAGTACGAAGAGCCGTCGCAGAATTGATATTTTCATTGCGGTGCTCGTGTTGCGCTCAACAAAGATATTGTCATCGATTTTGAGAGCGCTTCGAAGCCCATCTTCCGTACTGCTCACATAATTGACCAAATCCGTGCTGGTACTGGTGCTGTACGCTAATCCGGACAGAATGCTTTTATCTTTCTGGTGGAGGAATTTGACGACATGCTCAAACATGTCAGCCCAGCTGGTTACGGGCTGCTCCACATTCTGATAGCTGTACTTTACAATATCACGGCCAGTCAGCTCAGCATTCTCGTCATCCAGCGTGCAGGAATCAAACTCTCTTTCCGCCGGGACGAATTTTGTCTGCGGATAAGACCATATTTTCTTGGCCAAGGCCATCAGCTCAGCGTTCCTCTCTTCCAGCTCAGGCAGACCCCAGGATTCCTTGCCTGAAATCCGCTGGTTCATCTTGAGCCCACTGGCTTTATAGCCGCCCTCTTCTGCGTCACGCTTCTCTGCAAAGGGCTTGTTGCTGAGATTGGGATTGTACCCAGTCAGCGTCAAGTTGGCCAGGCGGTGCACCCAGGTGGAATGGATCTCTGCTGCGTTCGCGCCAAGGGATTCTGTCCATGCCGGGGAGAGGTGCTGCGGCATAATGTGTTCAATGGTATATACGTTATTGTCAAGGTGAGTATAGACATCCTTCGTCTCGATGGTTCCGAAGTTTTCAAGACGCTCAAACAGATAGGCCTTGTATTTGCCGCGCATCAGATATACCTGCTTCGTGGCCAGCGCAGCGGTAAACTCCTCGTCGTCAGGGAAGCGCCCGCTTTCTCTCTTGGAGAGCAAGGCATAGATAAACTTCTCGACATAGCCCTCCGCGGTATTGTCGTACCGCAGAATTTCCCTATTCAGATTCAAGAAGATCTTGTTCAGGGCGTTGGTCGGGACGTCGCAGATATTCCTGCGGAACAGATAGTTTTCTGTGATCAGGAACACCTGGAGCACATCATCTACAGACAGCTTTCCATCCTGATTCAGGCGAAGCACTTCCATTAGGAAGGGACGAGTGACAACGACTTCAAGGCGCATCATGCGGTACAAGCAGTCGTCCAGCTTTTTATTTCCAAGCCCGCTTTTGCATGTGAGGAGCTTTTCAAAGAAGCGCGCATACCGACGCAGATCCTCCAGCAGGGTCTCGATGGGCAGTTTGGCGTTTTCCGCATATTCTTTGAACGCGCGATAAACATTGCTGATGGTTGGGGTAATCTGCTGCTTGATGCTCAGGTAATCCCTGACAAAACCGCTGACATCGTTACCGGTGCAGCGTTCAATGGTTGTCCAGTAGGTATCGTACAGCCTGGTCTGATCCAGCGGCGGCTGACCCATCAGGATATAGTTGCGGATCTTGTCGCCTTCGGTCAGGGCAAGGCCCGTGGAGTTCAGGCTCTCAAAAATGAGCTGCGCATTATCTCCATGGTCCAGCGTAATGCTGATGATCTCCAGTTTTCCGATGGCAGCATACAGCTCATCAACGGGCACCACTTCCTTGAGAAGCTGGTCGCAAAAGAACCGATAATTCAGCGTCAGGTTGGAAGTGGGATCAAAATCCTCTTCCTCGCCGAAGAGCCGCGCCAGAGCATCCCTGTCGCTTTTCACAGGGCGAAGCTTGATGCGGTCATCCTCCTTGGCCCAGGGAGAGATCAGAAAGCGCTGGCTGATCTGTTCGTCGAGTTTTCCTTCCGCCGAAATGATCTTACCTTGCATGATCAGATTGCGGATTGCCAGGAGCAGCAGCGAGACCGTCGTGAGTCTCTGCTGACCATCAATGATGTGGTATTCAATTTTGCTGCCATTCGGCACCACGGAGGACACGATGCTGCCAAAGAAGTGGCTGCTTCGGCTATCCTGGACAATCTTAATGAGGTCATCGAAAAGCTGACGGCAGTTATCCAGCTTCCAGTCATATTTCCTCTGGTAAACCGGAATGACAAACCGCTTGTCTGCACCTTCCATGAAACCAGTCATTTTCGCTTCTGAACCCTTCATTACGCCAATCTCCTTTAGACAGTATGATCACGTGGGCACATTTCCGTTATGAACTCCATGTTGACATACAAAACCAATTTATTATAGCATGTAGAGATACAAATTTCCAGTACAAATTACACCAATGACAAGGGTCTCACAAAATATCCTTGAAAATGTAATTACTTTTTGGTAGAATAAGTTGTAACGATTTGCGAATTCGGAGGTGCGATATGTCCGAGTCCAAAAAGAAAAGCATCAAGCCTATGGAGCACTATAACATGTCTGATTTTCTGCGAGGGCACGCTTCCAAGATTATCACGAAGGTCTCCGAGGAGGACACAACCGGCTACGTGCTCAAGCATGGGAAACCGATGGTTGTTATTATTTCCAACGAGCGCTACGAGCGTCTGCTCAAAGCCGGCATTGATATCAATGAAATCTAAGAACAAAGAAACGGAGATCACGAGGATATGGCTGTGAAGAAATCAGAACTCTACTCCATGCTCTGGGAAGCCTGCAACAAGCTCAGGGGCGGTGTTGAGCCGGCACGGTATAAGGACTACGTGCTTGTCCTGCTCTTCCACAAATATGTTTCCGACCGGTATAAGGGGCAGCCCTACGCAATGTTTACTGTGACGCAGGAAACATCCTTTGACGCGCTGATCGCGGCAAAAGGAAAACCGGACATCGGCGAACGGGTTGATAAGATCCTGCAGAAGTTCCTGGAGGATAACCATCTCCAGGGCGCTTTGCCGGATGTCAGCTTCAACAACACAGAGGAATTGGGCTCCGGAAAAGAACTGGTCGATAAAGTAACCGGTCTGATTGGCATCTTCCAGAATCCGAATATTGATTTCCGTACAAACCGTGCCAGCGGTGACGATATTATCGGCGATGCGTATGAGTACTTCATGATGAAGTTCGCGCAGGAATCGGGCAAGAGCAAAGGACAGTTCTATACGCCCAGCGAGGTGTCCCGCATCATCGCGCGCCTGATAGGAATCGGTAATATCACCGCTGCGCCGGATAAGTATTGGACTATCTACGATCCGGCCGCAGGCAGCGGCAGTCTGCTCATCCGGGCAGCAGACGAAGCGCCTGTTGGTGAGGACGGCAATTCCATCGTGACTATCTTCGGCCAGGATAATTCGACCTCAGGTTTGGCCAGGATGAATCTTATCCTCCATCAAAAGGGGACCGGAACCATTTTGAAGGGCAATACGCTGACCAATCCTCAGTTCACGGATGATTTCGGCCAGCTGCGCCGCTTCGACTTTGTGGTTATGAATGAGGCTGTTATTTGTGGACTAACACCCGAAAAAGTCTGTAATATCAAGGAATTTGCGGCATAAGTCGTTGTATTTGAGCAGTGCCGAAACTGAATAGCTGATGTTGTACTGGGAGTAAGCGATGTACGCTTAGTCCATTTTTTATTGCCAGAATAGAATACGAACACGCCATGCGCGTCTGTCTCTCCCCCGGGGAGAATGCCTTTTACGGCTGGACAGACGCGCTTTTTTTGCACCTATTTTCAGGAGGATGAACGCCATGACAGATTACTGTGAAAACGGCAAGCCGAAGGATTGCCGGTACTGCTATTACTACGGCAGACACAGCTGTATGCTGAAGGTCTGCTATTATGACCGGCCCAGGCCGGAAACGAAACCCGTGAGCGAATGCGATGACTGCCCGTATGGCAAGTGCGGACCGTGCATCGGCTGGTGTACGAAGGAAATTCTTCGTTCGCTTGAGAGGGGGCGCGCCAAGTGACGCTGGATTATTTCTACGGTGCCCAGGCAGATCAGTTTGCCTTTTACCGCATCCCCAAGGCGCTGTTTACGGATGAACGGTTCAAGTCTATCTCTGCCGAGGCCAAGATTCTCTACGGCATTCTGCTGGACCGGATGAGCCTGAGCCGTAAAAACGGCTGGCTGGACGAACAGGGGCGCGTGTTCATCATCTTCACGTTGGATGAGGTCATGGAGGCCATTGGCTGTGCCGATCAGAAAGCAACCAAACTTCTGAATGAACTGGACAGCAAAGCCGGCCTCATAGAGCGCAAGCGGCAGGGACTGGGCAAGCCCAATCTCATCTTCGTCAAGAACTTTGTGGATAACTCCGCCGGCAGCATACCGCCTGCACCGGAATCACGAATCAAGACTCGTGAAAATCACGATTCAGCAGACGTGAATTTCACGACTCCGGAATCCCGAAAATCACGAGGAAGTAATACTGATTCAAATTATACTGATTTGAGTGAGACTGAAACCTATCCTTTCCCTTCCGGTCAAGTGGGCGGTCACGGTCAGGTGCCTGTGGATAAGATGGGACGGGATATGGATGAGCGGGAACAATATCGATTAATTCTTGAAGAAAATCTGGAGTACGACATTCTCCTGGAGAACAATCCGTATGACCGGGATACCATCGCGGAGATCATGGAGCTCCTTCTCGATACCATCTGCTCCAAACGCCAGTACATCCGAATCGCCGGGGATGATAAGCCCCGCGAGGTAGTCAAGAGCCAGTTCCTCAAGCTCAACTGCACGCACATCGAATATGTGCTGAGTTCCTTCAAGGAGAATGCCAGCAAGGTGCGGAACATCAAGCAGTACCTTCTGGCTTCCCTATACAACGCGCCGCTGACCATATCGAATTACTACGACGCCCTGGTGCGTCACGATATGGCAAACGGCTTTGTCTGAGCCGCAGCTTTCCCGCTGCGGCTTCTGTCATTTCCGGGAGGTGATGCAAATTGGCAGAAGAAAAGGACACGGCAGCTCTGGCAAAACGGACTGCCGGTAAGACAGGCCGGCGGAAAAAGCCGGAGGCGGAACACGCGGCCCGGGCCGCTCCCCAGGACAAAGACACCGGCAGCAAGGCACAGGAACTTCTGGAACAGGCGCGCACAGAGCCGAAACCGGAATGGGAGGTTGCGGAACAGG
>ERZ791859.666-NODE-666-length-20503-cov-2.210632_pt1 | contig 20503 bp, 16 predicted proteins | sample MGYA00509943_ERZ791859 | MGnify/ENA primary metagenome ERZ791859 (study PRJEB30046, sample SAMN00792065) | human gut metagenome | study: EMG produced TPA metagenomics assembly of the A metagenome-wide association study of gut microbiota in type 2... | reverse complement strand
CTCCTCCGTCATATTTCCACGTTGCTCTCCATTTACCAGATTCATAATATGCATCAGGTCTGTACCAGTCTGTAATAACCCAGTTTACCCTTTTAATATTACCATACGTTTTATTATCGATTATTTCTTTTATTTTTCTATAAACAGGAAATGTTCTCTGATGGAAAATGAATCCGTATTGAAGTTTCGGACAGCTTTTTTTGCACTCTGATATGCCTCCCACATACTTCTTGCCTGTCTTGAATAAACTCCTGCAGGTTTATCACAAAGTACACTTATTCCACGTTCAAACGCTTTCTTAACAAGTTCTTCATGTGAATAATGTGGTGTTACTATTATTACTGCATCCACTGACAGACTGTTGTCATCTATGGCAGCATACATATCGTCGCCCGAATTAAACTTCATAAGTTCAGGTGAAACATATTGTCTAATCATATCCCATCTTTCATCAGTAACTCTTGTTATCGCAGCAAGTTCCATGCCTTTGACATCACCTTTTGCTATCATCAGGGCATATTTTGCACCCATATTTCCCATTCCTATAATTCCAACTTTCATATTAACCGCCTTTCTGTATCCTGTTTTTTTGTTTTCTTCGAGACACTTCATGTTTTTCACAATTTTTTCATAAAATCAACAATTATTAATCACATTTTATCTGTAATATAAACAATGTCGAAAGACATTAGATAAAACCTTTTCATAAACTCCGATAGCTGTCCTGATACTCTCTCCCTTTTTTGTCAGGCAGCTGTCATTCCCCCTCTTCCCTATAATTTTATTATATAACTTTTATTTTTGCATTGGTACTTATTATTTAAATTTGCATCTAAAATTTTACATGTAAAATTAAAATTATTTGACATAATCCGTCATTAATGTTATATTATTCAACCCTATCTATTGTGGGGATTATTTTTACATCATCACAAGGAGATTTCTATGACATTTTATCAGGAATTACAGCTTAGTTCTGCAGGTTCTAAGCAGTTAATCAAAAATACACATGACAAAAAAGAAAAATTCAGACATATTTTAATATATAATTTCAAGGTTTATCTTGTAATGATATTCTGCGTTGCAATTGTAACTATTTTCAGTATGTTGACAGGAAACAGTAACAGCGTCGTTGGTGTATGCGTTCTGCTTTCTGTACTTGTACTCAGACAAGCTGATTTTGGTATTCAGACAAATCACGGACTTATTTCAATTGCAGGTATATTTGTAATATTAGCTGCCGGTCCACGTCTTGCAAATATGGTGCCTGCCATACCGGCATTTTTTATTAATTTCTTATGTATAATGCTCCTTATGATTTTCAGCTGCCATAATGTCATTATGTATAACCATTCAACATTTGTTCTCAGTTATCTCCTGCTTCTGGGATATGATGTAAGCGGACACGATTATCTTATGCGAATTGCAGGTTTGTCAGCAGGCATGCTTATATGCATGATTGTTTTTTACAAAAATCAGAAAAACAGACCTTACCATCGTACTTTTAAAAATTTATTTTCAGAATTTAATATTACTTCATCACGCACAAAATGGTATATTAAACTAACTTTTATTGTATCAAGTTCAATACTTGCAATGTCACTGCTCAACCTCCCTCGTGCCATGTGGGCAGGTATCGCCTGTATGTCAGTCTGCCTTCCATTTTCAAATGACATAAAGCCAAGAGCTGTGAAAAGAGGACTTTTTAATATAGTCGGATGCCTTCTTTTCCTTATCCTTTACTATGTACTGCCTTCATCAATGTACCCTTATATAGGAATAATCGGTGGTATCGGTGTTGGATATTCAGCAGGATATGCATGGCAGACAGCTTTTTTTTCATTTGGTGCATTATCTATTGCAGCAGGGCTTTTCGGTGCCCAATACGCTGTTATTTTAAGAATAAGTGCAAATATCTTTAGTTCTGCTTATACATTTATATGCGATAAAATCCTAAGCCGTATGCTTGCAAGATTTTAATATAATGAATAACCTGAGTCCAAAAAGGAGAAGCCTGTGAGCTTCTCCTTTTGAAATATTACTTAATTAACATGCTCTTCAAGCTTATTTGAAGATGTTTATTAAATTTTTATTAAATAGCATCAAGTGCCTGCTTGATATCGGCAATCAAATCATTCTTATCTTCAAGACCACATGATATACGTATAAGTCCAGCCGGAATTCCTGCCGCTGCAAGCTGTTCATCATTCATCTGTCTGTGTGTTGATGTTGCAGGATTGAGGCAGCATGTTCTCGCATCAGCTACATGAGTCTCAATTGCTGCAAGTTTAAGATTCTTCATGAACTTTTCTGCTGCTTCTCTTCCACCTTTTAATTCAAAGGAAACTACACCACAACCTCCGTTTGGCATATATTTCTTTGCTATTTCATAATATTTATTCGATGGAAGTCCCGGATAATTGACAAATTCAACCTTATCCTGCTTCTCAAGAAATTCTGCAACAGCCTGTCCGTTCTCCACATGTCTTGGCATACGCACATGAAGTGACTCCAGACCGAGATTTAAAATAAAAGCATTCTGAGGTGACTGAATGCAGCCCAAATCCCTCATAAGCTGTGAAGTACACTTAGTTATAAACGCACCCTCTTTACCAAACTTCTCTGCATATGTAATTCCATGATATGACTCATCAGGAGTACAAAGTCCCGGAAATTTGTCAGCATGTGCCATCCAGTCAAACTTACCACTGTCTACAATCGCACCGCCTACAGCTGCACCATGTCCGTCCATATATTTTGTTGTAGAATGTGTAACAATATCAGCTCCCCATTCTATAGGTCTTAAATTAACTGGAGTAGGGAATGTATTATCTACAATAAGCGGTACACCATGTTCATGTGCTGCTTTTGCAAATTTCTCTATATCAAGAACTGTAAGTGCTGGATTGGCTATTGACTCTCCAAAAACAGCTCTTGTATTATCCTTAAATGCAGCATTAAGTTCCTCATCTGTGCAATCAGGGTCTACAAATGTCACATCTATGCCCATTTTTTTCATAGTTACTTCAATAAGATTAAATGTTCCACCATAAATAGATGATGAAGAAACAATGTGGCTTCCTGCTTCGCATATATTAAACAACGCAAAAAAATTGGCTGCCTGACCTGATGAAGTAAGCATTGCCGCTGTACCACCCTCAAGTGCTGCAATCTTTGAAGCTACATAATCATTGGTCGGATTCTGCAATCTTGTATAAAAATATCCTGATGCCTCAAGGTCAAAAAGCTTTCCCATATCTTCGCTTGTATCATACTTAAATGTTGTTGACTGGATAATAGGAATCTGTCTTGGTTCGCCATTGCCCGGTGTATAACCTGCCTGTACGCATTTTGTATTAATAGAATAATTCATAATTCTCCTCCTGTATATAGTGGAATTTTAATTATATAGTATACCTATTTTGTGTAAATGTAAAGTGTGCAGATTACATAAATATACTCTGCATACTTTCTGATACGACTAACTTAATACCTCTCATTCCCCATCAATGCCGGAAATATACGGCTCTCCGCTTTTTCTTTTGGCATATATCCCATCAAGCAGCCTTATAACCGAATCCTTTGAATTATCAAAAGGATTCCTGTGGCTAAGCATAAAATGTTGTGCTTTTATATTTTTTAGAATTTCAATTTCTTCTTTAAGAATTCCTGCATTATAAAGCCTTTTTTCACCTTTTTGCATTGCATAAACACCATCCCCCAAAAAACAGTATTTTTCATTTATTTCTAATGCCAGAGAACCTTTGGCATGACTTGATGGGAGTGGAAAAATATGAAGATTCATATTACCATCACGAAAATACAAATCATTTTCCAGTATTTCACCTGTTTTCGTATATTTATAAGTCAATCTGCCCTGATACACATTTGAATAGCTGATTTTATCAAGATTACCTATATGGTCTGCATGAAAATGAGACAAAATCACATTTATCTTCTTATTTGAAGTGTTAAAAGCAGATATAATCTGTGGCACACACGGATTATTTCCGACATCGTACAGCCACAGATTATTTTCTCCTTCAATCAGCACGACATTTGCCGACAATGGATTTTGCGTCGGCTCTATATATGAAATGTTTTTTTCTAGTTCAATTACTGCCATTTGCATTCATGCTCTCAATTTCTTCATTAATTGTATCCTCTGATGCAGCCATTGCTGCAAGTGTCATTGTAAGAAGTTTTTCAAGTTCCCAGCCGAGCTGTTGTGCACCGCGTTCAATAACCTCTCTTGAACAGCCTGCTGCAAAACCTTTGCTCTTATATTTCTTTTTTAATGATTTAAGTTCCATGTCTTTTGTGCTCTTTGACGGACGCATAAGAGCTGCTGCCCATATAAGACCTGTTAGCTCGTCTGCCGCAAAAAGCACTTTTTCCATTTCATGTTCCGGTGCAACATCAACTGTTATCCCATAACCATGGGAAACAACTCCATGAATAATATCTTCTGACACACCGCCCTCTCTTAACAATTCAGGTGCCTTTATACAATGCTCCTTAAATTGCTATGATTATAATTACAGGAGTGTCTTCCTAAGTTCTGCTCCGTCCTTTGCACTCAGATATGCAGGTGCAATATCAAATACAGTCTTACAGCCGCTCTGACCTTCTTTGTAAAGACGATATGCAGCTCTTGCATATGCCACAATGACACATGATGTAAATTCAGGATTTGAATCAAGCTTTAAGCTATACTCAATAACATGATTATTTTCCTGATTCCAGCCCGTCTTACCTGAACGGATAACAAATCCACCGTGTGGAATTCCGCTGTGGTTCTTCTTTAATTCCTCTTCGCTGATAAAATGCACTGTGGTATCGTATTCTGCGAAATAGTTTGGCATATTCTTAATTTCTTCTTCAACCTTTTTTGCATCAGCCCCCTCTTCAAGAACAACAAAACACTCTCTTGTATGTTTCTGCCTTGTAGTAAGTTCAGGATTCTCACCATTTCTTACAGCCTCAAGAGCTGATTCTACAGGAATTGTATACTGCTTTCCGTCCTTAACACCTTCAACTCGGCGGATTGCATCTGAATGGCCCTGACTTACACCTTTTCCCCAGAATGTATAATCACGTCCCTCAGGTAAAATTGCATTTGCATACATACGGTTTAAAGAAAACATTCCCGGGTCCCAGCCAACGGAAATAATTCCGACATGTCCGCTTTCCTTTGCAGATGCGTCAACATTCGCAAAATGTTCAGGAATTCTTGCATGTGTATCAAAACTGTCAACAACATTAAACATCTTTGCATACTCAGGTGTCTGAACCGGCAAATCTGTGGCACTTCCGCCACAAAGAATCATAACATCAATTTTATCTTTCCACTGTGCAATGTCATCAACAGAACAAACTGCTGCACTCTCTGTAAGAATTGAAACTGTTTCCGGTGCACGTCTCGTAAAAACGGCCGCAAGTTCCATATCAGGATTCTGCTTAATTGCACATTCTACACCTCTTCCAAGATTTCCATATCCTAAAATACCTATTTTCATTAAAATTCTCCTCGTATAAATTTTTCTATTATTTTATCAGAAAAAGCAGCAAATTTCCATATAAAAACTGTCCTACTTTTTTAAATTCTACCGCAATAGCCTTTAAAGATTCATAAGGTCATATAAAATATAATGTGCAATTCCATCCCTCATAATAACCTGCATGTATGTCATATCAATAAATACAGATACAGGAATCCCTATCCTTTCCAGAATCGCTTCTACCTGCTCTTTTATATTTGGTTGAATACGTGTTGTAACATTTGCTGCCATAATATACACGTCCTGTATATTTTAATGCACCACAACGTATTGCTTTTTTCAATACATTACATTGTATCAAATTCCTGTATTTCCGTCTTTATAGAAAAACCGTTCATCTGATTTATGCCTCTTTTTTCAGCTTTACAATATCTGTGATAAATCATCCAGTATAAATTTCTCCTGCAATGCAGGCTGCGACAGACCACTACAATATTGGATTTTTACCCCAAGCCAATAATAAAAGCGATTACTCAACAGTAATTATATCCTTTAAAATATACTTAAATGTCGGGGCTGAACTGTACTCATTTTCAATATATCCTTCTTTTAAATCTATCTTTTCTGACGGATTATCAGGATTTACCCCGATATAGTCACCCTGAAATACATTTATATTGCCCTTTTTAAACTGTTCAATAACCTTTTTCACCCTCTCTTTGGTGCCGTTTGCAACAGCTATATCATTGAATTCCAGCATTGATACCCATTCCTCGTCAAATCCCGCACCGACATCATTTCCGTTTACATTGCCTTTAACATGCTTCTCTATCACTTTATCATTAAGAACTGCATCTATAGCTGATTTCATATACGGTTTCCAGTTAATTTTGCAGCCTGTCAGATATGTTGTAGGTGCAATGTCGAGCATGCTCTGATTATAACTCACATTGTATACTGGTACATCTGAAGATGTTTCTTCGCATGCGGTAGCCGGACCTGCCGTATCGGAATGTTGCGATATAATTATACAATGCTCGTCTATTAATTCCCTAGCGTACTTCTTTTCGGTACGGTAATCATTCCATGAATTTGTATACTTAACAGTCATAACCGCCTGCGGCACAACAGACCTTGCACCGAGAAGAAATGCCGTATATCCCGATATAACCTCGGCGTAAGGATACGCACCGACATATCCTATTTTTGCCTCGGCCTCTGAAATTATGCCGTCATCTATAAGTTCTTTAAGCTTCATTCCTGCGGCCACACCTGCGGCATATCTCCCCTGATATATTGCTCCCATAAATGTATGATAATTTTTCAGATACGGTTCTTCATTGGCATTGGAACATGTTGCCATGCAAAATTGCACCTCGGGGTATTTCTGTGCCAATTCTTTTGTAGTCACACCGTAATTATAACTTGTCGAAAAAATCATATTACAACCATCACTGACCAGCCTCTCAAGATAGTCCCTCTCGGTTCCCTCGGCAACATTATACATAGAAACAATTTCAACTTTACCATTATATTCCTGTTCTATATCAGACAATGCCTCTATAAAATTATTTGTATACATTGTACTTGCATCTCCGACGTAGACAACTCCTACTTTTATGGTTTTATCTTCACCACGCCTTAAATAAACAATAAATGCACCTATAACTATACTTACCACTATACATGTTATCAATGTTATTATGCAGTCTCTTTTTGCTGTATATGACAGTGTTTTTTTTATCTTTTCTTTAATATCATTGTTCCCCATGATTTTCACCATCCTTATACAGATTGTCTATATCAATAAGGCCTTTTTCAATAAGACCAAGCATTATTTCTACAAGTTTAGGGTCAAACTGTGTACCGCTTCCACGTTTAATTTCTCTGATAACATAATCCTTATCAAGTTTTTTCCTGTATACTCTGTTTGCCGTCATCGCATCAAAAGCGTCAGCAATTCCGATAATTCTTGCATTAAGCGGTATTTCTTCACCTTTAAGACCATACATATAACCGCTTCCGTCATATCTTTCATGGTGATATAACGCACCTTCCTCAACATGATTTATAAGCGTGAAATTTTTAAGTATCTGTGCACCTTTTTCAACATGCGATTTCATAAGTGCATATTCCTCATCAGTAAGCCTGTCGGGCTTATTAAGAATTCTGTCAGGAATACCTATCTTTCCTATATCATGCAAAAGTGCCGCTTTTTTCAGGTTTTCACATTCGTCCTCGTTGTAGCCCAATTCTTTTGCTATAAGCACGGAATATTCGGAAACTCTTAATGAATGCTGGCTTGTATTTATATCTTTTGCATCTACGGTCCTCGCTATTGTCATAACGGTTTCGTTACCCATTTCAAGCTGTTTCTTGACAAATTCAAGCTCTTTTTTCTGAAAATCAAGAGTTCTTTTAACCTGTGTATGAAATATTATCCAAGTAATATATGCTACTATAATTGCAAATACAGCAACCATATATATTTTAAACCACCAGTTGTCATATATTTCGGCTTTTTTAATAATAGTATATATATTTTCTGTTACTGTCACTTTTCCCTTATCATCAAGCACTGCAAGATGAAATTTGTATGTTCCGACAGGTATATTTCTGTATACTATATTATTCATTTCACTTTGAAGCATAACCCTCGGCTCGCTGTCATAACCTTCCAAATATATACTGACATACGGAACATTTACCGAATAATTAACTATCTCCGGAAACATTTCCAGAACATGTGCCCCGCTGTTAATATATATATCTTCCCCCCTTCTTACTCTGATAAGTTCATCATCTACCTGAATCGATTTCATCTGTATTCGGTATGACCTGATATTAGAGGTGTAATTTTCCAGGTTTATAACTATTACGCCATCTTCCGTTGAAATATAAAGATTGTTATTTTTATCCTGGTAATTCCATGAATTAGGCGTAATTGTATTTTGAAGTCCCGACTGATTATTAAGCAAACGATATTCCACATCATCGCCTGACAGCAGCTTTTTCTCATCTACCACAAAAATCCCCGCAGAACTCAAAACAAACAGCATGTCATCTTTTCCATTGACAATATCATAATTGTTATAGTACGGAAAATTTTTAAGCACACGTATATTTTGTGTCTTATCCATATAGCATATACTGTTGCTTGTAACAATAAATATGCCATCACCGGAACTGTCCTCAACCATTCTTAAAATAACTTCCGAGCTAAGTCCTTCATTTTTGCCGAAATTACCCACAATAACACCATCACGTATGACTTCTATTCCATTTCCATCCGTACCCGCAAATATTGTCTTATCATCTGCCTGCAAAGTACACAGCACCTTGCTGTTTATCATCTGTGTTCCTATGTTATAGACTGAATCATCATCTTTTATAAAACTCATTCCCGAATCCCCGGCAACAAGTATTGTATTATCGGACAATTCCGTTACCGTTCTGTAGAGTTCGCCGTTAAGTCCGTTGCTTTTATCATATTTTTTTACACCACCGTCAATTGTCAGCTTATATACACCAGCACCCGATGTACATATCCACAGATTTCCTTTGCTGTCCTCTTTTATGCAGCGAATTCTAACGCCATTTAACGCATCAATAACAGGTGTGATACATCTTCCCTTTGTATTCGTGTTCTCATCTTTAGAAACATATAATCCATTGTCGGTTCCTATGTAAAATCCATCATTCCACCATGTAACGGTATTAACTACCGAGCTGTCTGTATTATATGTATTGTAGAGCTGTGTAAATGCTGATTTACTGAGCCTTAAAATCCCCTGACGCGATGATACAAACCAAAGATTTCCCTGATAATCATAAGTCATGTTATCTATTGAGCTGTTAAAATTTCCCGTATTAAGTTTTACAAAGTCACCGATGTTGTTATAATATCCTATTCCGTTATCCGCACACACAAACAAAATTTCTTCTCTTGACGATATATTATCAACAAATTTCAGGCTTTTTATATTTTTTAATTCATTACATTTGTGATTATCAATTAACGTAGGAATACCTTCGTCAACTCTGTATACATCAATACTATCTGCAGATGTTCCTGCATACAATATACCATCTTCATCAAATGTACAGGTTGTATATGTACTTCCGTCAGCCGGAACATATTGCGATATTACATCCGTATCCCTTATTACGCTTAATTTTCCGCTATCACTTACCGCTGCAACATTTCCACTCTTGTCGGCATCAATGCTTACAGCATATGTGACGTCATCTATTACCTTTTTTACGGAAAGTCCGCCCGCCATGGATAATACCGACATCTTGCCTGTTGTTCCGACGTAATAACAGCCATCTGTTCCCTGTGTTATACATTTTACAGCATCATCAGATAAACCATCTTTTTCCGATACAACATTAGCAACCTGTTCGTTTATCATAATAGACAAGCCATTATCATTGGTTCCTATCCATAATCTGCCCTCTTCATCAAGATACATACAATTAACGCTTTTTATCGAATCATACTCATCAATCCATACGAATTCTTTTCCGTTATATCTATAAAGTCCGCCGTATGTACCTATCCACAATATTCCGTCATTCGTCTGCACAATATCATTGGCACAGCCGCCAGGTATTCCGTTTTCTCTTCCGTACACCGTCTGAAGATAAGAACTGTAATCCTGTATTTTATCGTTATCTGATTGTACCATTACATCAGCATCTTTTTGTTGTTCATTCTGGGTTTTTGCCTGTGCTTCTATTGACAGATTCATATTCTGCCCAATCCTGGCTATAACCGATGATGCCAACGCAAACATCAGACACACCGATATTACTCTTTTATCGAATCTTTTCCATCCTTTGTCAAATTTCACAAAAACAAACAGAATTAATACCGCTATAACCTTATCAAGAAAATCAACATAAAATTCTCCCGCAGCGTAACTTATAATATTATTAAAACCTATGCTTATAAGGGAATCAATAACTCCGTCTCCCCAAATATTATTTGTATAACCATTGAAAAAAATATAATTGAAAATTAAAGACACTACACAAGATACAAATGCAATATAGAAGCTTGCCGTCAGTGCTCCGAGAAGTGTTTTCATGTAATCTTTTTTGATACACACTCCTGCAATTACTGCAATTAAAGCACTTACAACAGCATAACAAATATATGTCCAGGAATAAATTATAGAATATAATGTATTAAGGGTAACTCCGACAATAACACCACATACAGGCCCAAGCACATATGTGGCGGCTATAGTTCCGAAAGAATCCATCCATATAGGAAGCTTAAGCCATTGTGCCAGACACTTGCCCGAAAGATTGAGTAATAGGCATAATATAACAAATAAACTCGTACTATATCTCTTGTTCTTCTCCATATTCTGTCCCTTATCCAAAAAAACGTATAAATCATTAATATAAGCTACTTTTTAAGTCTATCATATAAAATATAAATTGTCGATTTAATTTTATAAATAAATATTCATGCCATACTTCTTTAAATCAACTTTTCCATTTATAACTTCTACTCCGTCAGCTTCAAGCAGTTCTGCCTGTTTTCCTGCTCCTCCGAACGCAAACTCCCCCGAAAGTTCTCCCTTGGAATTCACAACCCTGTAGCACGGAATATTTTCAGGATCAGGATTTTTATGCAATGCATTGCCAACCGCACGTGCCATTTTTCTGTCACCTGCAAGTTCGGCAATCTGTCCATATGTGGCTACGCATCCTCTCGGAATCTTTTTAACCGCACTGTATATTCTTTTTGTCGGGCTGTCAGATACAAGGTCATAGCTTTCCGCTATCATTCTTTTAATATCTTTATCCGGTATTGAACCATCAAGGATAATAGTGTTCCAATGTTCCTTATTCTGATGATATCCCGCAACTACAGATGCATAGGCACTTCGCCAGAAATCTCTCCACTCAGGTGAAACTTTTACATTAAGATTAATATAACCATTCCGTTCATAAGTCCACAAAAAAACTTTTTTGTTACTTTTTACTCTCACAAGCTGCCAGTTTTCATCATGAAACGGAGCTTCTATATATGTATCCTTAAATGATAGGCCATATGCCAGTGCTTCTTCTCTTGTTTTCATAATACCATTCCATTGCCTTAATAATATTGTTTTAAAAGTAATACCTGTTTAATATTCAGGATTTATTATAGCACTTTTTTACCATATAAGCAGGAAATTTTTTTGTTGTTACTTTTTCTTTGATTTTTTGCCGTGTATCTAATTTGCAAACATTTATCAGTTACTGAAGTCGAAATGCTTTATCGCAAACTTCATATACTTCATCATATTTTGCCTCAATCATTGCTATTTAGATTTATTTTAACATAAAATTAAATCTTATTGAATTAAAAATTTTAATACCGTCATTAGAAATTAAAATAATTATTATGAACAAATTAAGAGCAAATACCTAAGCTATTACATCTCCTAAGTACTTGCTCCATCTTTTAATTAAATACATATTTTTTGCAACTTCAACTAATATAAATATAGGTTATAGCTCTTATCATCTCAAAAATAATCAACTTATTTAAAATAGATATATATTTTAAAAATTTCCACTTAAAATATATCTACAAAGAGCCTGAATTTAACTATATATATCCTCTTTTTCATTTTCATTATTCGCCCATTTTTCCAGCACATCAATTATTAAATTATTTATATTTTGAATATTTCTATTGATTTTCGGATTTTGCATTTCCTTTAATAAAATAATTTTTTGTGCACATATTCTATTTTTTTCAATTATACTTTTATCGTCTATAATTTCGACATCTAATGCAGGAAAATACAAAGTATAAACCGAAAACGCTATTTGCTGATTACTGATTTTCTCAATCGTCACGAAATATATTATCCACGAATAACCATTTTTGATTTCTTCGTCTTTATCACTCATTATAGATATCATTTTTGTAGAATCAGAATAATTATCTGTTGTTTTTGCTGTTAAAAGACGTACTGTAAAGCGATTGTCATAATTATCATGAAATGCATCATTTATTAATTTACCTATATTTTCTATATTTATTTCATTTATAGACATATTTATATCTTTATTCCATTCTTTAACAACAAACGGATATTCTGCTAATCTATTCTGCAATGATAAATTTTCAAAGAACTCATCTATTCTCTTAATATCCCAATTAACACTTCTATATTCATATATAAAATCACCATCTTTTATAAAATTTTTGTCTAAATTTTCATTTTTAAATAAAATATCATTTTTATAATTTCCTTTCTGCAAAAGAGTCAATCTCTCCTCTAGAATCGAACTCCTTGTTATATGATTCTTAACCATACTTTCCAAAATTCTTTTTTCTTCTTCATATGCTCCAAAATAAGCAAAAACCTTTTGAAGTATATTATACTGAGAGCTTTGTATCTTAAACATTTTACATGTAATTTGAATGAATATATCCAGCATTTCATCAACTGTAGAATATATCTTTGCATATGAGCATCTTATTGTCTCTGCTATAATTTCATCAACAGTATTCAAAACAAATGTTTTATTATCTGTTGCACCTATAAACGTATATGCTTTATTATATATTTTCTTTACAATTTCATATTTTCTTGTATCTTGATCAGTACCCCCCTCTGTCATAGTCGAAATAATAAGTGCTTTTTTTATATTGTACAAATCTATTTCATCAACATTGATCAATAACAAATTTTTAATAGCTGTTTCATTATCACCTTTTTCTATAAAATCATCAATACTAAATACAGATTCAGCAAGTTCATCTGATATATATTCCCCTATATTATCTTTGCTGTTTGCCAATTTGGTAATTTCAGTAATCGGATCATCTTCATTCAAAACACTATTTATAGCATCCTTAGCATAATAATCATAATGTTTTAAATACTTAGAAAATTCCTCTTTATATTCAGGTATTGTATATAAATCGCAAATAGCTGGAAATATCCTTTCATATCCCTCTTTTTTTTCTATATATAACCTTAACAAAGAAGAAAAATACTCTTTTTTTATATTTATAAGCCATTCTTTGTATATCTCTGATTGTCTTACACTATCTGGTAATTTGCTTAGAATTGAATAATCTCTTTCTCCCACCAATTTATTATTTTTTATTAATTTCAAGTTTTCATTTAATATACTACTAATGGCCTTTTTTTCAATTTCTTCTTCCATTAACTGTTTATTAATATCTTCTTGATTTTTATCAATTTCCCATATTAGTTTTCCTTTTATCAAACCAGCTCTATGATAGCAGTATAGTGCATGATCATATTTATCAGCATGAATTATCAAACCAGCACTAAATACAGAATCAAATTTCATATAAAATTTATGTTCTAAAAAATCTAATGGTATACTAATTTCAGCACCGTTTTCTAGATCAGCAACATGCTTATCATCAATATATATTTCATAAGGTACAACACATCCCGTAAATCTACTTTCTCTTTTTAAATTCAAATATCTTACCTCGTTCATTTAACTATATTTCCTCCTATTTTTAATATAATCTGCGTATTTCTTTTCAATTTTTGTATTCCATGTTTCATATGTGTATAAAATTCTTCATCTGAAGGCTCAATTTCCATCGCTAGACTAATAGTATTTTTGTATTTATCTGCCACCTTATACAATTTTTGAATACATTTTTCAAGTCCAACTTGATCTTTTACTATCATATTAACCAATGTCTCATACTCTTCAATTGAGTCTGTCATTTCAAGTTTTGAACAGTCATTCTTCAATTGCTCAAATACAATTACAGCTATATCCCATTCTTTCATCCAGTTTTGCTTATTCTTTTCAAGTCTTATTGCAAAAGTTTCTTTTGATATATATCTTTGTAAATTACGTACAGACATTAATCCAAACAATTCTTCTGTTGTTGGTACATCTTTCAAAGCAAATTCTTTAATTTTTAATTGAAATGGTCTTATCAACCCTTCGTATGAAACTAATGCATCTCCCGGCATATATGTTGCAATTGATTCAATCTGTGTACCATTTGCAGACATCATTGAACCGACTATCTGCCTGTCATCTTGTGCTGTAAGTCTATGAACTATTTTTAATGATGTATTTTTTAGCACCTCAGTCGCCATGGCTGTTGGAAGCTGATCTGCAATTATTATTCCTTCTCTTAAAGCTCTTACTTCAGCAAGCATCTTAACTATATAATTTGTCGCTGCAATTTTGGGGTTTACCTCTCCTCCAACTGTTTCACCAGTCTCATTTGCAATTAAATTATGTGCTTCTTCAATAAAAATCACATGCCTAATACTTCTTCCATCATTTCCTTTAGGATTTGCCTTTAAAACCTCTCTTATTAAAGTACAAATCATAAGCGTCATAAAATTAGATGGTCCAGTTCCTAATGATTCCATTTCTATAATTATTGGATGTTTAATAAGATCTTCTGGCCTAACACTAGATAATCTGACATCAAAAACATTTCCTAAATCTCTTCTAAGCAATCCTCCTATTCTCATCTCCAATGCTGATTTCATATTGCCTCTTACCTCGCCATCATAATCAGTATGTTTCAATTCAAATTCAAGTCTGTTATATAATTCTGAGATAGTCGGATATTCCTTTGTTCCATCATTAACATCATCCGCATCCCAACCATAATCATTATATACTCCCTCAATTGCTCTATCTAATAAAGCTGGCAACGGTGGTGTTAGCGGAAAAGAGCCTTCAAAAACATCCATTAAATTCTGTATATGCTCAGATAATGATAATCCTATTGCAAATTCAAAAGGATTTATAGCCATTGGAAATTTTGAGCCTGATGAAGGAGAAAAAATAACCAAATCATCTATATCTGTCTGTGCTAATGCTCTATACTCTTTTTTTGCCGGTTCCAACACTAAAAACGGAACATTACACTTTTTCCATAAAGTATAACAAATATGTAACATCGTGTTTGTTTTTCCTGCTCCTGGCACTCCACATACAAAAGCATGCTTTTTCAATAAATTTAACGGCACACTTATTTCATGTATATTTTTACCCAAATAAAGTTCTCCTGCATAATCAGATGGCTCTGTTTCTTTTTTTATTCCAATATTTTCTCCTTCATATAGCATTGGAAATCTAATAAAATTTTTTACTTCATCCCAAGTATAATATGTAGGCCAATATTTTAGCGTTCTAGGCATCTTATTACTTAATTCCACATATTCATCAAAAATATGAAAATTTGCATTCTTTAAAACTACTGTTTCATAATTTCCTTTTTCAATTACTTCTCCACATATTGTACTGAATAATATATTGCCAGCTATTTCATCGTTTGAATAAATCGCTACATTTCCTTTAAAACATGATGAATTTGAAACGGATTTAAGAAATTTTTCATATATTCCTAATATATTATTAGAAAAAGCATCTTTACTATTTATCTGACGCGTATTATCAGATAATGTTATATTACTTTGCTTATCATTATCAGTTTTATTTTTCAAATATTCGATTGGTTTCTCTAATGATGCATATATATCCTCATATGCATCAATACCTCTAAGTGCAACCCTATATACAACTTCTGAATTCATTTTTTCAATTGTTTTGTAAAAATCTATCAATCTCGTATTTTTATTACTTTCCCATGTTTCAACATAAAACAAATCAATTTTGCTACCATCAGCAAAATCGCTACTTCTTTGTCTTTCACATTTTTTCAAAAGAATTTTCTCTTTATAACTGTTATTAACAAATTTAGATTCTTCAACCTTCACAATTTTATATATATCTGTAAGCTGAGATGAGGACATTAAATTGCTTAAATACCCTTGAAGTTCATTATTATTAAAATTAAATGCTATATATAATTCCAGCTTTTCTCCTGACATATTCCATGGAATATATTTAACTATATAGTTAATTTCTATATCATAAATAGAAGAAATTTTTTGCCATTGTCTAAGGAAATCATCTGATAATTCTCTTAATTGCTCTATTCCTTTTTTTGCCATAATCTGATATTTTGACAACGATATATCTGGAATACTTGTTAATCTATATATCATTAACATAATTCTATCTCCTTGTATTTATCGATTTGTAAACAATCTATTTCTGCTATGGATTAAATCATCCTGATACTTCTGTGTTTCCTGCCTCAAATCTGATATTTGGTCTGCCTGATCTAATATTTCATCCGCTTTTGTGTCTACTATGCTTCCAATTATAGGTATTCCACTAATATCTTTTAACTTATTTCCTTTTTCTTTTAAATCGGCTCTAATCATATCCGCCTTATCCAAAACATCATCTGCACTTTCCTTAATTTCACTTGCTTCATCTTCAAGCTTTCTACTTTCTTCCTTCAATTCATTTCTTACGTTTTCTATGGCAGCATCTATTTGTCTTTGTATATCCTCTGGTAAATCAGTAGGAATTCTTGCTATTCCTTCCTCAACAACATCTCTCTTTTCAATAAATTGATCTGTTTTTTCTTTGTTATCCATTGCCCGAATTGCTACGTCATTTTTCTTTTCTATAATCCAATTTCTGTCATTTTCAAAACCTTTCATATATATCTCCTTGTTAATAAAATTATTTATATATCAATTGTTTACATAAGTCTTTGCCTAATTTTTATCTGCAATTATTTTAGTACAAATATTTACTAAATTCAATAGTAAAAATTTTTACTTAGTATAATTAAAAAAAATCATTTATTGGAGGTCTTATTGGATTATATTCAAAGAATTAGAAATCTCAGAGAAGATTCTGATTATACACAAGCGTATGTCGCACATGTATTGGGTACATCACAAACTATGTATGCAAGATATGAACGAGGTGCAAATGAATTACCCATAAGACATTTGCTTACTCTATGTAAATTATACAACGTGTCTAGTGATTATCTTTTAGGTTTAAGTAACAAGAAATAAATATGATAAATTAATGCTTATATAATGTAATTGAAAACGCCACATTATTTGAAAGTATTAAAATTTTTAAGTATTAAGCAATAGGTCTTCTATGATAATATATATTTCATAGAAGACCTATTATTAACAATAGATTTAAAACTTACATGAAGAAATAATCAAATAAATAATAAATTACTCTTACTCCAATATTATATTTCGATATTTCTCTATTCCATTAAATTCTTATCAAATCATAATATTTTCAATTTACTTTCAAGCCAAGAAATAATAATTCCACAATAAGGTGTCAGATTTCGTTCGTGCACAAGGCTTTCATATGTACGTTCCAATTCACGCATATATACTTCATGTGACTTGCCTTCACACTTCTTCATAATCCTGTTTTTTGCCGCCAGCAGAACATTCTTTCTAGTCTGTGGCAAAGACACCGCCTGGCAATTTAAGTTCAATGTTTTTGTCACATCTTCATTAATTCCCACGTCGTCAGAATATATTGTACCGTTCTCTTTATACTTAATCTTTCTGACAGATACTTCATCAAATGGATTTACATTAAGCTCTGCATTTCCTTTATGTGCATCACATGTGATATCATCGGGATTTACACCTTTCATTAAACTGTTACCGTAGCAGACACCCAGCATCCATTTAAAATCCAATGCTGCTTTTTTATCGTAATCAGCTTCATTCTGCGGATTTCGTGGTCTGCAATGTTCTATTCTTACAACACCGGGATTATCAATTTTTTTCATGCAATAAGCACACAGATGTTTTTGTTCTTCCCACATCTGCTCTCTGACATCTTTAAGCACATTTGAAGGCATGTCCCTCTCATAATCCGCGTCGGGATACTGTTTGCGAAATTGTAAAAGGCTGTCCGGCTCTTTTCCTCTTCTTACAACAATCATATATTATTCTCCCAATAACATTTCTAAATCAAGTGATGTTCGTGCCGACGCAATATCAGGATCCGTCGTGCCAACTATATCTTCAATTTCTGATAAAACTTTATCAGCTTTTTTATATTCCTTATTATCCATATATACATAAAATACATTCAGACGTTCAGTTATATCAGCCGGACGTTCCGACACATTCATAACCTCTCTTAGTATGGAATTTGCATCTCTTCCATATGTCTGTGCCGCAGGCATATAAATTTTCCCATTGTCCAAAATACGAATCTGTTCTTTGGAAACTGAATTAATTACTTCGGGAGCATGTGAACTGACAATAAATTGTATGTTCGGAAAAATTGCATTTAAATCACTTATAATGGTCTGCTGCCATTGTGGATGTAAATGCAAATCTATCTCGTCAATTAATATAACCCCCGGCGTTTCTTCCAATACTTTTTCACCAAGCATAGGATTTAATACAGCCATACGATATGCAATATCTCCAATCATGCTAAGTGTATTTTTATACCCATCACTCATTTCATCCATCGCAAATTTCTGTAAACTGCCATTTACAGTCTCAAATTCCAATACTAATCTATGTGTATCAAGGTCAAATATTATACCTGTATTTTTATAACCGCTAATTCTCTCAAAACACTTACAAATAGCTATTTCAACGGTCCTTAACAATAATGGTTTTTCTACCACACCTGTTTTCTGCTGTTCTAAAAGACTTTTTAATGTCTGAATCTGAAACCAGTTAAGCATCAATTTTTCATTGGATTCAGCCGCCATACAATCTAAATATCCCACCTGACGTTTAAATTCCGTTAAAGATTTAATATTTCTCTTTTCTTTCTTCTGTGCATACAGACGCCCTGTACCATAATAGGATATTAACGGCAGTATTAATGATTTATCTCCTGTCATAATCCTATTCTGTGCTTCCTTAGAAATATCAGTTAATTTTCTTGCATCTTTTATTGTTGTATTGCCATTCTCAGAATTGAGAGAACGAATCCATTCCACATTCTTTTTACCGAAACAATCACCTATGCTGTCAATGCTTACCGGAAACTGTCTCTGCGGATCAATTACACCGTCAAGATCATGAAATTCATATCTCGCATCATCTTTTAAAATACTTCTGCTTGCACATCCATCTATTCCGAGTAGCAATGTACTGACAGAAACCGCCACCGCATCTAATATTGCTGTTTTACCTGCACCGTTCTTTCCGACAATCAATGTTACACGATTATCAAAATCAATACTTGTCTCCTTAAAACATCTATAATTTGAAATTTTTATATTCTTCAGCCTCACTTATTTGTCTCCTCAATCCATCTTTATTATATCTTTGCCAAATCTGTTAATCATAACGTCTGCAAATAATTATTACAATCCAAACTTTATCTATATATTACCATAAATAATCATATAAGAGAAGTTTTGTTATTCTTTTTTATCCTTATCCACTTGACAAAAATCTTATTTTTCTGTTAAACTTCAAAAGTTGCTAAAAAAATAAATATAAATGATGATAACAAGACAATAAATGTCGCCTATCCACTGTCAAACGGATTGGTACGTTTGTTGTCTTTTTTTATTGTCGGAAAGGAATGTGGATAGAATACATAATCATAGGATTACTTGCATATTTTGTATCTAGTCGTCTTGCCAAAATGTGTGCTTTCAGAGTTGTCAGTCCAAAAGACCGACCTATTTTTATAATTTTGGCTATACAGACTTTTACTGTGATATGGCAGGGTGCATTTGCAAGTGTGCTCGGCGTATATCACGGATATTGTTTTAACGGCAATTATATACCGAATTATCTCGTAACATATTGCAGAAATTTCATCATGGCGTTCCCGTTACAGCTTATTATTGTAGGTTCTCTTGCAAGATTAATATTCAGGACATTATTTATTAACCGAAACAAGGTATAAAACAGCGTATAAAGCATCCAGCATTTCTTCATGCACCTGTTTTTTGTAATCACATTTATGGGCGTGTGAAAAAACAAAGTTTTTTCATGCGTCCTTTGATTTTTTCTTTCTTCAATTTATATATCACCTCCAGGAAGTGCCGAAACCGCTGATAAATTGATACTGGCTAATGTATCCATCTGCCTGATTGCCAAATTTCTAAGCAATATAAGTCTTTCTGA
>ERZ791859.646-NODE-646-length-21065-cov-3.131985_pt1 | contig 21065 bp, 15 predicted proteins | sample MGYA00509943_ERZ791859 | MGnify/ENA primary metagenome ERZ791859 (study PRJEB30046, sample SAMN00792065) | human gut metagenome | study: EMG produced TPA metagenomics assembly of the A metagenome-wide association study of gut microbiota in type 2... | reverse complement strand
AAGATTAATAGCATTTGTTATTTGGGTAATAATCGGCGTATTATTTATTGTAATGGGCATTTATGATTTTAATTCCAAGAAAGCAAAACCTTTCGGTTTTTGGGCAAATGCTGAGGTAGCGCCCATAGAAGATGTGAAAGGCTATAATCGTGCTTTGGGCATATTGTGGTGCGTGTATGGTGTTTTGTTTACGTTAATTGGATTGCCTTTATTAGATGGGCAGAATTCGGGTTTGATTATTATACCTATATTGGGTGCAATGCTTATTAGTATTGCGGCTATGGTAGCGTATGTAGTAGGTATTGAACCCAAATACCGCAAAAAGAAATAAATGGAAACTTCCAGTTTGATGGAGTAATAAATTCTAGTTTGCAGAACTAATAGAGAAGTAACATATAAAACAATAAATATGGTCAAAAAATCATCGACATCCGACCTACAGCACGTTATAATATAGTTAATCTAATAAGAAAACCAAGTGATCATTGTTACAAGCTGAATCGTAATGGTGGCCAACTGTGTGAACTCGATGGAACGGAATGGTTACATCCTCCGGGTGCTCCGAGCACCGGACGAGCACTGAAAGGTGCTTTACAGAGATGAAAACAGGCCTGACGAAGCATCACTCAGATTAGATTAAAAATTCTAGTCTGGGTGATTTTTTTCGTTCAGGGAAAAGGAGAAAATGTCATTGACATAAAAGACGGATAACAGAGATTCGGATATTTTTGTCAATCGGCAAGCTGCAGAGGAAGTTATCTATAGACAAGCCAGGATTATCACGTTAAGATATAGAAAAAGTAAGTAATACGAAAGAAGAAAACAGAATATGTAAAGGAGAAAATGAATGGAATACTCTGCAATTATTCATGATATGGACAAAAGATTCTGCTATGCAATAGATAAGGATTTATTTGTGATACGCATCCAGGTAAAACGAGATGATATAAAGGAAATAATTCTTCATTATGAGGATAAGTATATACCAATGGAATGGAAGGATACGCGAAAGACAATTCCAATGAAGAAGGTTGCGACCTCACAGTTTCAGGATTATTATGAAGCGCAGATACAGATGCATCTGATATGTCTCCGTTATTTTTTTGAATTTACGGATATGCAGGGGGAAAAAGTATATTACGGCAATTATGAGTTTAGTAAGGAATGTATTACAAACAGAGACAGAATGTTTGACTGCCCGCAGAATCTACGGGAGGAAGAAATGTTTGTGGTGCCAAAGTGGGCAGAAAATAAGGTCGTATATCAGATTTTTCCGTCCCGTTTTGCATCATCACAGCCGGTAGACAAGGAAGTATGGTATAAAGCACCAGTTACGTCTATGGATAATCTGCATGGTGATCTCAGAGGAATTATAGAACATCTGGATTATGTCCATAGTCTTGGAATTGATGTTTTATATATGACACCAATCTTTAAATCAAATTCAAGCCATAAATACGATACCATTGATTATTATCAGATTGATCCCTCATTTGGAACAGCAGAGGATCTTAAAGAGCTGGTACAAAAAGCACATGAATATGGAATGAAAGTGGTTATGGATGCGGTGTTTAACCATACAGGAAAGGAATTTTTTGCATTCGAAGATATTTTAGAAAAAGGAAATAAGTCTAAATATCTGGACTGGTATTTTATTGATGAATTTCCACTTAAAAGTGAAAGGGGAGAGATTCCAAATTTCAAATGCTTTGGTTATTATGGTGGAATGCCAAAATTAAATCTGAAAAATCCTGAAGTTGAAAAATTTATTACAGATGTTGCATGCTATTGGATCAGGGAATGCGATATAGACGGATGGAGAATGGATGTAGGAGATGAAATCAGTCATTTTTTCTGGAAGAATTTTAGAAAGGCAGTTAAGGCAGTAAAGAAAGATATGCTGATAATTGGAGAAATCTGGCATTATGCAGGAGATTTTCTTGAAGGAGATGAATGGGATACGGTCATGAATTATCCGTTTTATCTGAATATGATAGATCTGCTTGCAGATGAAAAGATTACGGTCAGCCAGTTTATACAGAATCTTGGATATTTGAAAGGACGCTTAAATAAGAAATGTTATCCTCTTATGTGGAATCTGATAGACAGCCATGATACAGCAAGATTTTTACATTTATGTAAGAATAATAAGAAAAAGCAGCATTTGGCAGCAGCTTTTCAATTGTTATTGCCGGGAATGCCAATGATTTATTATGGAGATGAGTATGCGATGCCGGGAGCAAACGATCCGGATTGCAGACGTGGCATGTACTGGGATGAAGAATACCAGGATAAAGAGATGTTTGAATGGTATAAACAGCTGTTGCAGGTTCGAAAAAAATATAAATGTATCGTAGAAGGTGAATTGATTGAGGCAATCACAAGGGATGAGGAAGAAACCATTGTTCTGATTAGAAAAAATGGTGAAGAAACTATGGCATTGATTTTTAACTGCAGCAGCAGTGAGAAGAGATTTAATGAGTATGAGGGAAAATATAATTTGCTTGGAGAAGAACTGTTTGACGGAAAAGTTGAGGGACTTGATGCCGTAGTAATAGTGCTTTAAAATAGTTACAGAGGAAGAAAATCATGTCAAAAGATGAATATTTAATTACAGATGCACCCCTTAAAGCACTGACTGTTTTTGCAATGCCAATGATTTTCGGAAGCTTTTTTCAACAAGTCTACAATATGGCTGATTCAATCATTGTGGGTCAGTTTGTTGGATCTTCTGCCCTTGCGGCTGTTGGTGCCTGTGCTGCCCTTACGAATGTATTCATTTGTATAGCACTTGGTGCAGGTGTAGGTGCAGGTGTACTTGTGAGCCGTTATTTTGGTGCCAGAGATTATAGTAAAATGAAAACAATCGTATCAACATCATTGATTAGTTTTCTGGTTCTTAGCATACTTCTGGGAGTTACTGGCTTTTGTTTTTCACGTTCCATGATGGACTTATTACAGACACCCGCTGATATACTGGAGGAAGCAGTACTATATCTTCGTGTTTATTTTGTGGGATTTCCGTTTCTGTTTATGTACAACATTCTTTCAACGATGTTTACTTCAATCGGTGAATCAAAGATTCCATTATGCCTTTTGATTTTTTCTTCTGTTCTGAATATTATAATGGATCTTTGGATGGTAGCAGGCCTTGGTCTGGGCGTATTCGGTGCAGCCCTAGCCACGCTTATTGCACAAGGTATTTCGGCAATATTTTCGTTTTTAATCTTTTTATACCGGATACGCCAGTATAAGAGTCCGGCTCGCTGGTTTGACGGGAGGGAATTACATTCCATGCTCCGTATTGCTGTACCGTCGGTCCTCCAGCAGTCAACAGTGTCAATTGGTATGATGATTGTACAGGCGGTTGTAAATCCGTTTGGTACACAGGCTCTTGCAGGTTATGCGGCAACGATGAGGGTAGAGAATGTTTTTTCACTGATATTTGTGTCCATAGGCAATGCAGTCTCTCCGTATGTTTCCCAGAATCTTGGCGCAAAGAAAATCGGGCGTATAAAAAAAGGATACCACGCTGCACTGGTGTTAGATTTATGTTTTGCAGTCCTTGCTTTTATAGTCATTGAAACACTGCATACACAGATTTCCTCATTATTTCTGGGTAAAGATGGAACAGCGCTGGCATATCAGGTGTCTGGAGATTATATGAGATGGCTCGGCTTCTTTTTCATTTTCATGGGTATCAAGATGGCAACAGACGGAGTTCTTCGGGGACTTGGAATCATGCGTCCATTTCTCATTGCAAATATGGTAAATCTTGCAATTCGTCTGTCAGTTGCTTTGATACTCGCACCGCGTTTTGGCATTGCATTTGTCTGGCTTGCTGTACCGGCTGGCTGGCTTGCAAATTTTCTGATTTCTTATGTGGCACTCAGAAAATCATGGCCAGACGATAAGATGGCTTTTGCTGCTATAGAATGATGGTGCGGCCGTTTTTATAGAAAAATACTGTAAATAGCTGTCTTTAAAAATGACGAAAAACCAAAGCAGGAAGTGTTAAATTTTAACAAAAAAATAGAATTTGAAAATTAAAGCTGAAAAGTCGTTGACTTTTGAAAAAATTCTGATATAACAAGGTCTAGAAAAAATTAAAATAAAGAGAAAGGAAATAAGAATCAATGTTTTCACAAAAAGATAAAATGAAAGGGAAATTAGAAAACATGCATCTGCAGGAAAGGATAAACTATGGCTACAGAAAAGTCATTATTATGATGTTAATTTCAGGCTTGCTTTCTATAGTGGTCATAGGTGTTTTATTTGCTAATATGGTACATTATATAGAAAATGTTACTGTAGCAGATCAGGCAGTAAAAATATGTAGAATTAATGTGAATGCGGCAGCAAGAAATATCAGGGAAATGGCATTAAATGATGATACTTCTTCATATGCCAGTTATGAGAAAACAGTAGAAAAGCTGCTGAAAGAAGTTGATTCTGAACTGAAAAATTTAAAGGGAACCGGAATTATTCCTGACTCAGATTGTGAGGAATATTCATCAGCCCTTTCGGATTGGGGAAACATTGGTTATTCCATTATAGAAGAAATAAAAAGTGGTGATAAGGAAGAAGCAGTTGATGAAATCATGAATGATTGCACACCTGCATTAAATAAAGCGGTGGAAATCGCAATAAAATTAGATGATATAACAGACCAGGAGAGCAGCAGGGCTGCCAGAACTACATTTATTTTTGCTACAGCAGGAATTGTATGTATTATAGTGTGTTTAATTTTTGCATGGACACTGACAAAGAAAACAGGTAAAAAAGTCCTGGATACAATACTTGAACCTTTACGGGCAGTTGAGGATGTCGCAAAGGAACTGACAGAAGGAAATTTACACAGTACGCTGGATTATCGTTCAGAAGACGAGATTGGAAGACTGGCACACAGTATGCGTAAATCAATCCGTATCCTGGGAAGCTATGTAGACGATATTGACCGTGCAATGAAATTGTTTGCAGCAGGAAATTTTGATGTTAAACCGGAAGTAGAGTGGCGGGGAGATTTTGTGGGAATTTTAAATTCTTTTATGCAATTTGAAGAAAGTATAGGAGAAACGATTAGAGGAATTCAAAATGTTTCCAATGAAGTTTCAAGTGCAGCAGACCAGGTAGCATCAAGTTCTAATGATCTTGCAGATGGAGCTACAAATCAGGCGGCAGTAGTAGAGGAACTGACAGCAACAGTTGCAGGTGTATCTGAACAGGTAGAAAATAATTCAAAATCTGCAAAAGAAATTAGTGGAAGGGTGGATGAGCTTGGAAATGCCATTTTAGAAAGTAATGGTAAGATGCATGAAATGGTTGATTCCATGAATGAAATTAGTGAAGCATCAAAAGAAATTGACAAAATTATTGCAACAATTAATGAAATTGCTTCCCAGACAAATCTACTTGCATTGAATGCTTCTATCGAAGCAGCAAGGGCAGGAGAAGCCGGAAAAGGATTTGCAGTTGTAGCAAATCAGGTAAATTCGTTAGCGGACCAGAGTGCCCAGGCAGCGAAAGAATCTGCAATGTTGATTGAAACCTCTGTGAAGGCAGTAGAAAAGGGTATGGTGATTGCAGGACAGACTGCGGCGCAATTGGAAGAGGTTGCAGAGAACTCTAAAATAATTACAGAAGAAGTTACAAATATTGCGGAAACGTTAGAAACACAGACAACAGAAATCCAGCAGATTAATGAAGGAATTGAACAAATTAATGATGTTGTACAGACCAATTCTGCAACATCTGAGGAATGTGCAGCTGCCAGCCAGGAGATGAGCAGCGAATCAGAAAATCTGCGTGAAATGATTCGTAAATTTAAATTGGCAGAATCAGAAAAAACAGTATAATACGATAATGATTTCCAGCTATAATTTCTACCACAGAATAGAAAGTTTATCAGTATAAAAATTTTATAAGAAAGGCACTTATACTATGGATACAAACATACGCAGACTGCTCAAGAAAATAGGAGCAGAAGATTTAATAGAAGTATTTGCACCATGTATGGATGACTATCTTTATATTATAGATTTACAGAAAAATACCCTTATCATTTCACAGGCAGCGGTGAAGCGTTTTAAGATGCCGGGCAATTCATTTGATAATGCTGCCGACAGTGTCCGCTATTTTGTATATGAAGAAGACCGCCCGATGATTAGGGAACATTTACAGCGGATTGCGGATGGAAACGAAAAAAATCACAATCTGCATTACAGATGGCTTGATAAAGAAGGGATGCCGGTATGGATTAACTGCCGTGGAAAGGTAATCAATGATAACGATGGAAAACCTCATTATCTTATAGGCTGTGTAAACGAAATTGGAAATATACAGTGGGCAGATAATGTCAGCGGACTTTTGGGTGAAAGAGAAATGCATTCCTTTGTTTCTTCCCATATAAAAGACAGCTCGTCAGTATTTTTAATACATATAGGGATTGATGGATTTAATGCGATTAATGGTACATTAGGCGTAGATTATGGAAATTATGTGTTGAAAAGTGTTGCTGACGGTATCAAGGAATGTCTTTCTGATAACCAGCAGCTGTACCATCTTGTTGCAGATGAGTATATGATTGTTGATCTGGAAAGCCATACAAGAGATGATGTTATGCTATTGCAGAAGGAAATATGTAAAAAAATAGAAGATTTTATTATTTCTGAAAAATATAAGGTGGTTTTTACAGTATCTACCGGAATTATTCATGCAACGAAGCTTTTAAAATATTATGACGAGTATCGTAAAATAGCGGTTTTCTCTTTAAAACAGGCAAAATCCATGGGAGGAAACGGAGTATATTTTTTTGAAAAAGAAGATTATAAGTTATTTTTAAAAAAAGAGAAAATAAAAAGTGCACTTCGAGGTGCCGTGACAAATGAATTTGAAGGATTTGAAGTATACTATCAGCCGATTATAGATTGTTCCTCGGGAAATATAATTGGTGCGGAAGCGCTTATGAGGTTTTCCATGTATTCAGGTGGAAAAAAAGAAAGTATCTCGCCTGTGGAATTTATACCATTACTGGAAGAAACCGGGCTTATTATTCCGGCCGGAAGATTTGTATTAAATGAAGCTGCGGCAATGTGCCATGAAATGCGGCAGTATATACCGGGATTTAAGGTTAATGTAAATATATCTTATATTCAGATGATGAAAAGTGATATCTGGAAGGACATACTTTCGTCTATAGAACAATATAATCTTCCGCCGGAGAGCCTGTGTGCGGAACTGACAGAAAGCGGATATACGGATATGACACCGTATTTTTATACGCTTCGGAAGAAATTCGAAGAGAAAAAAATACAGTTTATTCTGGATGATTTTGGTACAGGTTTTTCGAATCTACATTGTATTGTAAACATGAATCCTAATTATGTGAAACTGGATAATCATTTTACAGCAAAAGCTATGAGTCAAACAAGGGATTTTGAGCTGTTAAAAAAAATAGTTGAACTGGTACATAGTGTAGATATCAAAATATGTATAGAAGGTATAGAAAAAGAAGAGTGGTATCAAAAGCTGAAAGAAATATATGCTGATTATCTGCAGGGCTATCTTTTTGGCAGACCATGTGATAAAAATCAGTTTTTAAATCAGTTCATATGTAAAGGTATCAACTAGCAAACTATCTTAATTTTCATTTCTATTTTGGAAAAGGCTTCTTGAAGGAAAATTCTACCTGTGATAAAATAAAATTAATTATACTTACAGGGAAAGTAAGTAGCCGGCTGCAGGACATATCCAGGGAACTGCCAGTATAGTGGCAGGTTTTTACGGTTTGCTCCTGCTATTTAGCGAAAAATAAAAAATCATGGAGGATTTTTACAATGGAAGAAGCAAAGCAGAACATCAAACAAAAGAAGGATTCTTACAATCTGAGAATTGTGACGGCTGTACTGGTATTAACAGTGCTGGTTTTAGGGGAATTATATGTGATGATTAACTATCCGTCCAATTATGTGGCATTGATTGTACTTACAGTTGTAGCACTGGCTGATATTTATATTCTGATTGCCAGTGCAATCCAGAAAAATTATAAGAAAGAGATTGACCAGTACGAACAGTATGATAATCTGTTTAAGTCAGAAAAAGCTTCTTATCTTGTAACCCGCAAATCTTTTGAAGATATTGCGGATCAGCTTGATCGTATCGAAGAGGCAGCCGGTTCACCGACAAAGGACATCATAGATGCACAGAAATCCATTGCCAAAGTTACCATAAGCCGTAACAAAGAAAATTCCGATGCATTGATGAATTCCAACGACAAATTATTAGAGCAGATATTTAATCTTTCCGACCGTCTGGATAATCTTGAGAAGAACGTGTTAGAGCAGCAGCGTATCATAGTTGAGAATGCCAATAAAGACCTTCTGCTAAAACAGCAGGAAATGGCAGCTTTCGTGAAAGAAATGGAATTATCCATCCACAATACCATATTAGCTGAAGTTGGAAAAATAAATGGTGCGCCAGCTGTTGCTTATACAGCAGCGCCGGTACAGCCATCATCAGCCGCACCAGTTGAGGAAGTAACACCGGAAGAACCGGAAGCACCAATCGACGAAGTGATGCCGGAAGAACCGAAAGCACCAATCGACGAAGTGATGCCGGAAGAACCGGAAGCCCCAATCAATGAAGTGATGCCGGAGGAACCGGCAACAGAACCGGAGACAGCTGCAGAGGATATGCCGGATTTAGCAGAAGATGATTTATTAAATATAGATGCTTTATTCGGAAATGACGAAGCAGCTGAGACTACAAAAGAAGTAGCAGAAGAAACCAGATCTGCAGAAGAAAACAATGAACCGGAACCAGAAGAACCAGTTGGTTTTGATGATACACTTGGATTTGCAGATGAAGAACCGGAAGAACCTGCATTTACAGAAGAAATGGTAAATACCATTGATGAACCGGTTATGGAAATGAATTCCAATCCGAATCATATGATGACACCGGAAGAGATTGCAGCTTTGATTGCAAATGCTGATGCAGCAGCTGAAGAAGCACCAGTTGTAACAGAAGATGCTATTTCAGAAGAATCTGAGCCGATAACGGAAGAGGAACCTGTGTCAGAACCGGTTGTGGAAGAACCGGCAGCAGAGCCTGTTATCGAGGCAAATTCTGACCCGAATCATATGATGACACCGGAAGAAATTGCGGCATTATTTGCTAATATGTAATTTACAAAATTTTTAAAAAAAATAAAAAATTACTTGCAATTCGATAAATTCTATTATATAATAGTCCTTGCGTTAAGCAATGCGCCACTAGCTCAGCTGGCAGAGCACCTGACTCTTAATCAGGGTGTCCAGGGTTCGAACCCCTGGTGGCGCATGTAAAGTACCGATTTTGTGGACGTGGAGCCATGGGGTTGGTGCTTTTTTTTGTTATAAAAAATCCGTAAGAAGCTGCCCGTGGCAGGTTCTGTAGATGTAAATAAGGAATGATGAAGATATCGTTTATTTGTTCAGTATATTTTTTACTTCTTTAAAAGACCTTTGAATTGTAGTAAATTTAGTATGCAGGGCAGGCTTACGGTAGGAAAAAAGCAAAGCCTTTCTGGAAAAGCAGTTTGATTTGAATCTCATGAGGGCATACCCTTTTTTAGATATTATATGCAAAAGGATATAGAAAAATATATAAATATAGAGGAAATCATTTGGAAAAGAAAATTCTGATTGCCTGTGCAATGCAGCAGGATGAAATTGAAAAGTACAGAAAACAATTAAATATAACATATCCTGTTGTATATCTGCAACGTGGATTGCATAGAAACCCGTCTGTATTAAGAAATCTGCTGCAGCAGGAGATTGACAGGCACCAGGATGTGGATATAATCCTGCTCACCTATGGATTGTGCGGGCGGGGCACGGAAGGGATTGTGAGCTGGAATACCGAACTTGTAATGCCATGTTTCCACGACTGCATCCACCAGCTTTTGGAGAATCATGTGGATAAGAATTCTCTTTATGCGACAAGAGCGTGGACAATTGACAAGGAGTCCATTGGAGGCCAGTGCAGTACCGTTCTTGCTGCTTATGGCAGAGAACGGGGGATGGAAGTTTTAGATACAATCTATGGCGGTTATGAGAAGATTACTTTAATAGATACGCAAAGCTATGATATAAAGAAAACCAAAGATGGACTGAAAAGACCTGCAGAACTTCTAAATAAGAAGCTGGCGGTGGAGCCATCCGACTGCAATATTATAAGAAAGCTTTTATCTGGAAAATGGGATTGTAATTTCGTTCATCTTGAAAAAGGAGAGCGTGTCACAGAAAGACACTTTATATAAGAAAACCGGCGTTCTAATTTAGAATAAAGTCTAATATCAGGAAGCCGGTTTTATGCTGTATGCTCTGCAGTTTATTATTTTTTCATTTCGTCCATATAGACAGCAATTTTTTTATCCATACCAATAATATGGTTGGATAACCAGCCCAGCAGGAACTGGATCAGTTCCAGAAGATAAGTCTGCTGGTTATTGTCCATATCGTCAAGTTCTGAGAAGTCAATTTCTACCAGGCGTTCAACGAAAACAGTGTGGGCACGCTTCTGGGCAGCCAGTTCCGGATAGTGCATCTTCTCCATCAGCATTTCCTCATCAGCAAAATGAAATTGTGTATAATCCTTTAATTCCACTAAAAGCCGCATAATTTCATCATATTTGTCATGCAGCAGATCGTTTTGAATCAGGTCATTGGTCTCTTTTATAATTTCAAAGAGACGGCGGTGCTCTTTATCTACAAGGTCAATGCCGGTCTTGTATTTGTCCGTAAAGGCAAATGGGTCTTCGGAAGTCCCTTCAACTGCGGACATTTTTCCAATCATCATATCACTGCTTAAGATATGGTGGTACAGCCAGCGTACCAGATAGGAAAGCAGTTCTTCGAAAGATGCTCTGGCAGCCTCTTTTGAGGACTTATCTAAAATAAAGGAATTGATTTTCTCAGCAAATTCAGCATGTTCCTTTTTCTGAAGAGGAAGCTCCGGGTCATGAATCTCTTCCATATAAGCCTCTTCATGGGCGAAATGTGTATTCGCATAATCCTTCAGATGAAGAAGCAGGCTCTGGGCAGTTCCGGAAATATCCTCGGTTGTTTTAACAAGGGAAAGAGCATCATTTATCATCTGGAATAATTTGCGGTGTTCCTCATCAATTTGTGGAATATGAATCAAACAATCTTCTGTAAATTCGTACATGGTATACATCTCCTTACATTGTATCAATGATTTATGCTACGACGTATTATAAACCCTCAGAAGATAAGCCACAATAAAAAAAGAAAAATTTATAAAAATTTCACTGATAAACCAACTCCGGATGCTCAGGCAAATGGTTCATCTCATGGGTCATGCCATCTGGCAGTGTCCGTGCACTGGCACTATCGGAAAGGTCATAAAGGAATATTTCTGGAAGTAATCAGCTTGCAGATAGGATTTCCCCTGGAAGAGAATTTCTCTTCGTATTCGGTCATGATATTGCCTTCGTTCATGGCAGTATCATGGTGTAAATCCCTTGTAAATGCGTCCAGATTCCAGCCTGCAGCATCGATTTCTTCTAAGGAGAAGTCAAAAAGTCCTACGTTATCGGTCTTAAACTCAATCTGTCCGTCATCTTTTAAGACTTTGTCATAGCGCTCTAAGAACTGGCGGGAGGTCAGTCTTCTTTTGGCATGGCGGTCCTTTGGCCATGGGTCGGAGAAATTAAGATAAATGCGGTCTAACTCGCCCTTTTCGAAAAAGTCCGGCAGAAGTGCCGCATCTTCACACAGAAGGCGTAAGTTTGGCAGTGGATTTTCTTCCAATTTCTGGAGTCCGCGATACAATACGCTTTCGTAACGTTCCATGCCAAGATAGTTGATATCCGGATTCCGGGCAGCTAAGTCCATGATAAAGCGTCCCTTGCCCATGCCGATTTCAATGCGGATCGGGTGGTCATTTCCAAATATTTCATTCCAGTGTCCTTTATGGGAAGCGGCATCCTTGATACAGAGGTCACTGGCTTCTACAGCCGGCGCAGCCGCCGGGATATTGCGAAGTCTCATAATATGAAATCCTTTCTACTTATATATATCTTTCGAAAACAATTTATCATATTTATGGTTTAAAAGAAAGAGAATTGTGAATATTAATGGAAAGGTATTGCACCATGGAAATGGATTGATATATACTTAAAGTTAAGAAGAATTTAGGAGCAGCAGAAAATGAAAAAGAAAAAGAAAATATTAAGCGTCGGACTGGCAGTGTGTTGTCTGGTTGGCTTATTGGGTATAAACACACAAAAGGTAAAGGCGGCAGAGTACTGGCCCCAGGACCCGGAAACCGAATCACCCAATGCGATTGTGATGGAAGAGAGCACAGGAACGGTTCTTTATGATAAGAATTCCACGGAGCAGCATTGTCCGGCAAGTATCACGAAGATTATGACCACGCTTCTGGCACTGGAAAACTGTTCGCTGGATGAGACAGTAACATTTTCCAAAGAGGCGGTTTATAACACCCATGGTTCCGGAATCTCCAGGGATGTGGGAGAGCAGATGACCATGGAGGAATGTCTTTATGCAGTCATGCTGGAGTCTGCCAATGAATGTGCCTATGCGGTAGCGGAGCATGTAGGCGGAACCGTTGAGAATTTCGTTCAGATGATGAATGATAAAGCGGCAGAGTTAGGTTGTGTGAATACACATTTTAACAATCCACACGGACTATCTGAGGGAGAGGATGCAACCCTTCACTACACCTGCTGTTATGATATGGCACTGATTGCAAAGGCGGCTTACCAGAATGAGACTTTCCGTGCGATTACAGCAACAAAGACCTATCAGATTCCACCAACCAACAAGCATGATGAGATCACCTATCTGCAGAATCATAATGAAATGATTCATGCCTTTAAAACCAGAGGACAGTATCTCTATGAATACTGTGTAGGTGGTAAGACCGGATACACCACAGCGGCAAACAGTACGCTGGTTACCTTTGCAGAAAAGGACGATATGACACTTATCTGTGTCATTATGAATGCCCAGTCGCCAGCGCAGTGGACAGACAGTATTGCATTGTATAATTATTATTTTGAGAACTTTTCGCTATATAATGTAGCACAGAATGAGACAAGGCTTGAAAATGGAGAAATGGATACAGGAATGCTCAATACCAATTCCTCCTTTGTAAAAATAGACCCGGCGGGAAATATCGTTCTGCCAAAGAGTGCAGAATTCAGCGAAGCTGCGCCAACAGTAAGCTATGATAATACTTCGGATGATGTGTTGGCAAATATCAGATATACATTTGCAGGACATGATGTAGGCGGTGCGGATATTGTTTCCACCGGAGTAAAAGCAGATACGTTCTCTTTTGATAATGTAAAATCAGAAGAGATTTCTACGGAAGCAGGAACCAGGACCACTACGAAGCATAAGTTCCAGATAAACATCTGGAAAGTGTTATTGGGAATTCTCGGTATCGCAGCCCTTGTGGTCATAGCATTTCTGATTCGGAGATTTGCGGATAATTTCTATATTATCAGACACAAATATTTCTCAAAGAGCAGACCGGATAAGCGTTACAAAACTATAAAGAGAAACTATCGCAGCAAGAGAAGACGGCACAGAAGAAGAAAATAGTCTCGAAAATTGCTATAGAACAACTGAAAAAGACAAGAATAAAAAGAAACGACAATATTTAAATTTAAATATTGTCGTTTTACGTTATCTTGGACATTAAAGTTAGGACGAGTTATATTCTGATAATTTGTGGATAAATCCATTATTATTCTGTTATCGTAGCAGAGTTATCCACACTATTTGGATAATTATCATCAATTTGTGGATAACAGAGTCTGGAGGTAGGAAAGGATACGGCTGCGCTCCCTGGTGTAGATAATGATGCCATTATAAGCCTTTACCATAGTATCATAATGTCCCTTTAAGCTGATGGAAGAACTTAAGGTATACATCAGATAATCGGCAAGCTCGGTTGGTACTTCAATCAGTACCGGTTCGGATTCCTCCAGACTTTTTAAAGAAGCTTCACTGGATTGCAGCAGGCGGCTGATTTCTTTGTCCTGCTCAAATTGCTCGGATGTTTTATTTACAATAAAGTAACCTCTCTCATCCCGGGGCATATCCATTGCCTTGATGGCACGCTGCACCTGTTTGGTCAGCGCATCGGAAGCGGGGTACAGGGACTGGAAATATCCCATAAAATCCGAAGCCTGACGGAAATGTTCATTGCAGCCCTTTTCTAATACTTCTGTGACCAGAATACGTTTGATAATCTTCTGGCAGGTTTCCCGGGAAGGGTTTTTTCGGGTAGTATTTTCTGTTTCCATAGATACCTCATTTATTAAAAACAAGCGTATATTCAAATAGACATATACGACATTAAATATTGTTCCAAATAAATTATACGACAAGAAAACAACTTTTACAACGACAAACTGAAAAATATAAGACAAATTGCAACAGAAATTGACAAGCGGCAAAAATTAACTTATACTAGAAGAAAAATGCGAAGGAGCGATATCTATGAATGCGAAGCAGAAAGAGCAGACCATTGAAGAGATAAAGAAGCTTTTAGAAGAAAATAATGGCATTGTGAAAGCCGAAAAATTATATCCTTTGGGATTGACCTATAAAAGTATTCAGGGACTGGTGAAAGCCGGCATACTTGACCATGTAAAGAGTGGATATTATTCCATGGGGTATGAAGAGAAGCCGCAGGAAGAAATTATTCTGGGACTGTTTCCGGATGGAATCTTATGTATGGACAGCGCCCTTTACTATTACGGTTATATTGAGAAGCGTCCTTATGAATGGAGTATTGCCATTAGCAAGAATACTTCGAAGTCAAGGTTCCGCATGGAATATCCGGTGGTGAAACCATATTATACAGAGCCGGAAGTCATGGAGCTTGGTGTAACGGCCATTCCTTTTGCCGGTGGCGAGATGAAGATTTACGAAAAGGAGCGCCTTATCTGTGATTGCCTCAAGTACGAGGAACGTCTGGAGCGGGAGGATTTAAAGAAGGCGCTGCTGGCATTTATCAATGAGCCAAAGAAAGATATTGCAAAATTAATGGAATATGCCAGAGCCCGCAAGGTTGTGGCAAAGATTCAGAGCAGAATTGGAGTGTGGCTGTAGTGGCAGAGTGCATACTGAGAGAATCATTGATCCGGCAGAGAAGTGAGGACTTGCAAATCCCTTTTGTGGACCTGCTTCCTTCTGCGGTAACCGAGTATTTTCTATATCAGATAAGTAAATCAACATTTGCAGAGAAGCTTTATCTTAGAAATGGCAGCAGCCTCGGTGTGGAGAATTACCGCCGGAAGAGAGTCTTTTCCCTTTCCTATTATTATCAGGTGGTAAAGGATGAGCATTTAACGGAAATGCAGTTAGGGCAGCTCATGAAAGAGGTGTTAAGCCGGAAGCCGGAGTATGTCTATCAGATAGAGAAAGAAAGGGCGGGAAGCTATCAGATAGAGGTGCTGGCAAAATCAAAGGAGCATGAAGTTCCCATTACCCTGCGTTTTCAGGAGCTTCGGGACGAGCAGATGCAGCCTGCCCATGGAGAATTGCCATTTTTCTTACAGGAGAATACGGTAATCCAGTTTCTGCAATATCCTTATGAGCAGGTTGTGGCAGAGAATTTTGTGGAAATTTTAGAGAAAATGGAATTAATCAACGATCTGTCCTGCTATGAAGAAATTTATGGAATCTTAAAGAAAGAGGCGTTAGATGGCAGAAAGGTTGAGCAGCAGATTATTGAAATTGGAACAAAGAGAGAGCTGGCCTTTGGAAAAGACCGGCTGGATACCGTCCTTCACTATAAGGATTATACTTATATGAAGCGGAAATGGGCGGCATACTTAAAGCGGGAGCGAAAAAAAGAGCCAGACTGGGTGGAAGTGATGACTCTTTTGGAAGCCTTCTTCCCACCGGTCTGGCGTGCAATTATCAGAGATGAAATTTTTATCGGAGACTGGATGCCGGAGCTGTGCCGTTTCCTGTAGATACTTAATGGCTATAGTCGCGGATCAGCGTCTTTAAGAAGCCAAGAAGTGACTTTGGCTTGCGGAAGTCAAAGCAAGGAACTTCTTCGCATTTGTAACCGAAATCACTGGCGATGGCAACAAGACCGGAAAGGGGATGCAGCGGAGTCTCATTTAACTCACTGCTCAAAAGCTCGATTTTAAAGCAGTCTTCATCCTCTAAATCACAGGTGAGGATGAGGTCTACATTCGTAATATTGGAAAAATCTTTTTCTGAATCAAAGATGGCAGCCTTAATGCCATCTTTTTTTAATGCCTCCAATAGCTGGATGCAGAAGGTCTTTTTATCAATGATGGAATCCCCCACCAGCGATACCACGGGAATAAAAGAAATAATATTGCCTGTTGCCGGAAGCTCCAGATTGCTGTCTTCATCAAAAAGCTCTCCCCGCTCGGAAAGCAGCTTTAAGGCATGATAATAATGGGTGCGGGTATTGATGTTAAAAAATTGTTCATTCAGTGGAACCGGACATATATTTGCCAGCTCGTTTTCCGGGACATAGCCGGCATTGCATTTCTCATGAAGCCGGTTAAAGGAATACTGGTGAAACAGCATGGCTTTTCCTATCTGCGGAATGCAGCTTTTGGAGTAGACAGCGGAGAGAGTCTCCAACTGGTCATTGGCGCGCTCAATCGCCCAGATAGGATGCTCCTGTGGCTGTGACAGCAGGTAAAGCCCCAGTGCCGGTTCTACAAAAGGTGTATCTACGGAAATGAAGAAGGCACGTTCCTCAGAGATCATGGAAAGTGCGCTGAAGATACCGGACAGCGGACCGGCATTTCCATAGATGTCTCCAATGGTTGTCACCGGAAGATTCAGATGCGCATAATCATTTTTCTGCTGGACAGAAAGGTAGATTTTCGGAAAATCCGGCTGAAATTTCCGGACCAGATATTCAATCAGGCAGCAGTCCCCAAAAGGGAGCAAAGCCTTGTCCGTTCCAATTCTTGTACTTTTTCCACCACATAGTATAACCAGTGCATGACTCATAACATTTACCTCATGTAACATTTTACCTTCTCAAAAGTTCTTCCATCATAACATAAATCAGTCTGACTGTAAAACAAACATATCATTTCGCATATGTACCCGTTCAATTTCATTACGGCGGTAGGTCTGAATCAGATAGTGATTTTTCCGGTCAAAGACCAGGGAAATTTTTTTCGTAAATGTGGAAGTTCCCGGCGTATATTCAATGATGTGCAGGGATGCACGGTATTGTTTCTTTATCTTCCAGATGTCCATAAGACCGATTCCGCTGCCGCCGCTGTCCTTATGGGTGGTGTGCCGGGTCTGACCAAAATCCTCAAAGAGCTGCACATCAAAGGCATTCCCACTGTCAGAAATCTCCAGGGTGGAAGTATCTTCGTCATGACAAAGGCAGACAGAAAGACTGCGCACCTCATTATCACCAATGGCAATCATGGCATTTTCCAGCAAATCCGCCAGAAGGTGGGAAAGGTCTTCCACGGAAATGATATCTTCCGCCATTTTTACAATATTGCCTGTGATATGCAGGGAAAAGTTGATATTTTGTGCCAGGGCACGCTGCTGCATATAGGTAAAAAGCGCATCTAAAACACAGACCCCGGTCACCGGAAGAGTGTGTTCATCATGGCGGTAGGAGTTCAGCGTACCTTTCCGATCCTGTGCCATGGTCTTTAACCCGCTGGCAAGCTGTTCGCCCTTCTTTCTGGTATCATCGTCTGTAGCTTCCGTTTCTAAGTATTCGCAGACAGCCAGCTCCATTGCCGGAATCAGCTTGTTATCTTTATGAATAATCTTAGCCAGGGCATCATTATTTTCCTCTAATTTCCGGATGCGGTTATCTTTCTCAATGAGTTCATTCTGTAAAGCCCTAAGCTCCGCCTGCCGCAGCTTCTCCCGGTAGTCGCGGGTAATCCGGAACCGCCACCAGCAATAAAGCAGAAGTCCAATCAGGAAAAGGGCGATGAGGAGAAAGAGGAACTGCATGTCAGGAATGGAATCATAAAAGCTGATTATGGTAACAATGAGCAGAATAAAACAGCTTAAGATAAAACCTGTGGCAGAAGAGCCGATTTGATAGAGAAATGGCATGCCGCGGCGGAGCCTTTTGATTTTGAAAAGAAGGAATATTAAGAGCAATTCAAGAAGTCCACCTGAAATTTGAATCAGAGCATATGGCAGGTTGTAATTTCCATAAAAGAAGGGTAATAGTGCGAATCCTATAAGAACACCTGAAATTGCAAGAAAAATGAAATTTACACTAAGAGAAATGGTAAAGGATAGCAGACTTAATGTAAGCTGTATCTTAGTTACCAAAGTAAGTATAAAAGCATTTAAAAGGACAAAGACAGGGATTGCAAATAGAGGCAGACATGCATTGATAAAATTAAATAGGAAAGCTTCACCAATGAATATAAAAGAAAGAAGAATAGCATATTTCTTTTGCGAAAGTTTAAAATTTAATAATTTAAAATATAAATAGTAGCAACATAAAAGGTCAAAGAACCAACGAATTATATTTTGAATCATACAATACCTCATATAAATGTATTAAAAATCATATAAAAACCAACCCGATTTTAAACCTAAGAAATGTTCCGAATTTTTCTATAATCTCCTTACATTTTTGAAAAGGAGGAATAGAAATGGATTGGTTATTAGATTTTATCAAGCAGTTTATCAAACATTAACGTCCATCCGTAATCTTTTCCGCGTAAAAGTAAATGAACTCCTTAATGGTAGGCATTCCGCGGTCAGGATTAATGTGGGCGGTGTAGCAGTTAAGAAGAGTTTCGGTGTCATTGGAATTCCATGCGCGGTTAATGGCATTCTGCATGGCACGTTCCACACTGGAATTACTCTTCTTATACTTGTTACCAAGAATCTGGGAAATGTTTGTGGTCGGTCCATCAATTGTTATCATAATGGCATCGGTCAGATATTTGTAACCAACAACCTTTGGACTGATACCAATGAGCTCCAGTTCCCGGTGGATTCTGCGGATAAGTCCCTGCTCTAAATCTTTTTGATTATCTTTCATATAAGAAGTATTGGATGTGGATTCTGTCATTTCAATCATAGGGAGAAGCTGTTCGAGAAAATCAACAGCAGATTCCGGAGAATACGAATCTTCATATTTGCCGATAATGAAATCAGCACCAAGTCTTCGGGCGGATTCCAGTGTGATTTTGCTGGAGTTGTAAGTGGTAACAAGAATATAAGGCTTTTTCTCTAAGCCCAGTTTATTTAAGTCAGAAAGGAAAAACAGTCCGTTTCCACCGCCATGATGCAATTCCAGATCAAGAATAACAGCGTCAGGAAGCGTATTCTGTACATATTGAATGCCAACATAAGAATTATTGGTGACGCCGGCTAAATCCATATTATCTTTGGACGCAATATAGTTTGAAATACGATTGCAGGTGTCCATATCATCTTCGATCAATAAAATGTGGAGCGTTTTTTCCATGTATAAGTCCTCCTGATTTACTCATATATCGTTTCAATAAAATAACATTTCACAAGGCATCTTTAAAATTAAGCTTATTATATCTCAAAAACCCCTTTGAAACAACAAAAAACAATACAAACCAACGAAAACCAACAACAAAAGCATAAAGTTTGTGTTGGAAAAAAGTGGTAAACTACCCAGTAAGGAGTATCGATAAAAAATTTGAGTTGTGTAAAGTTATCATATAGATTCGGGTGGCTGCTTTCAAAGCGGTCACCCGAAAGTCGTTTCTGGCGGGAAAAATCCCTTGTCTTTTCCCCTTTCAAGCCGTACTATAGAAATAGGTATATCAATTAGAAAATCAGCCATTATTCAAAGAGTATGAAACCATAATAACAGGCCAGGTGAACCATGACATATATAAAAGACGAATTATGTAAATTGGCATCCTCTGATATGTATCCCCTTCATATGCCGGGACATAAGCGGAGACTGGATTGTGACATCAATCCTTATACATATGATATTACAGAAATAGATGGATTTGATAATCTGCATGCCGCAGAAGGAATTATAAAGGAAGCCGAGGAGCGGGCAGCCGCATTATGGGGCGCAAAGAGTTCTTTCTTTCTGGTAAATGGAAGTACCTGCGGTATTTTAGCAGCACTCAGTGCCGCATTACCGAAAAAGGGACATCTTCTGATGGCACGAAACAGCCATAAGGCAGCATATCATGCAGCATATTTAAGAGAGTTACAGGTGACATATCTCTATCCGGTATTTACAGAATTCGGGATACAGGGTGGAATACTGCCGGAGCAGGTGGAAGCTGCATTAGAAGCGGATGAAAGTATTGAGGCTGTGTTTCTTACATCACCAACCTATGATGGAATCGTATCAGATATAGAAAAAATAGCAGAAATTGCCCATCAGCATGGGATTCCGCTGATTGTGGACGAAGCTCATGGTGCGCATCTTGGCTTTCATCCGTATTTCCCAAAATCAGCTATTACACTGGGAGCAGATGTGGTAATCCAGAGCCTGCATAAGACGCTTCCGGCACCTACACAGACTGCAATTCTGCATTGGAATTCTTCTTATATAAATAAGGAACGGTTGGAGTGGTTCTTAAATATCTATGAAACCAGTTCTCCATCCTACTTATTCTTGACCAGTATAGATGAATGTGTGCGTCTGCTGACGGAAGAGAAAGAGAAGTATTTTGATGCATATGAGAAGCATATGAAAGACTTTTATGAAAAAGCATCCCATTTTTCTAATGTGGAAGTCATGGGAGAAGTGGATTTAAAAGAGACAGAAGGCTTTGCCAAAGACCCGTCGAAGCTGGTACTCCGTGCCACGAAAGCCGGACTTTCCGGGGAAGAGCTGTATCAGCTGCTCAGGGAGAAATACCATTTGCAGTTAGAAATGTGTCAGGGAGACTATGCGCTGGCAATGACCAGTATTTTTGACAGCGAGGAAGGTTTTGACCGGCTGTATGCGGCACTGGAAGAAATTGATAAAAAAGAAGCCGTAGCAAGAAGAACAATAACGCCGCAGTTTCT
>ERZ791859.644-NODE-644-length-21104-cov-3.323578_pt1 | contig 21104 bp, 21 predicted proteins | sample MGYA00509943_ERZ791859 | MGnify/ENA primary metagenome ERZ791859 (study PRJEB30046, sample SAMN00792065) | human gut metagenome | study: EMG produced TPA metagenomics assembly of the A metagenome-wide association study of gut microbiota in type 2... | reverse complement strand
GTGGAATTCATCGGCGAGCATACCGTCTGGTGATGCCCGCTGACGGTGATTCACGGCACGGAAAGCGTCACGCATCTTGGCGACGGCGCGTTCTCCGGCATCCGTATCGCTGGCCTATATTGGGGAGGACGCTTTTGCCCTGTGTCCCAACCTGTGCCTGATCGTTTGCACAAGCTCCTATGCTGAAGCTTACGCTACTGAAAACGACATCCCCCATATCCAGACCGAGCCATAAAAAGCCATAAAAATCCGCCGAGCTGAGCCATAAAATCCGCGGAGACGGACGTGAAAATCCGCCGGGCGTGGAAAATCCGCCAAGACGGGCGTGAAAATCCGCCGAGCGACCTTGACAAAAACGGTGATCTGCGCTATGATAGAAAGCGCTTCACCGTGGAGTGGTATCGAAGTGGTCATAACGGCCCTGACTCGAAATGTTTGGCAACTTTGGTAGTTTCATCCGCCGGAAATGCCCGTAATATAAGGCTTTTCGGGAGTTCAAATTTCACAATTTAATATCGTTCTTGCGTGTTTTTCTTGCATTTTTCTAAATGCTCGATTAACATTAAAGATACATGGAGAGGTATCGAAGTGGTCATAACGGGGCTGACTCGAAATCAGTTTGCGAGCAATCGCACATGGGTTCGAATCCCATCCTCTCCGCCAAAAAGTCCAGTAAACTCAAGGGTTTTCTGGACTTTTCCTTTTTCTCGGCAAGGTGTTGATCTTGCGAAAAATGCGGGAAATCCAGCTCTTTTTCGGCTGTTTTTTGCACGTTTGTTAGAACCGGCAATGTCCGAAAAGCCTTATATATCAAGGCTTTTCGGGGTTGCCTTGATTTTTTTGCAAGAACTGTGATTACCAGCCCTGACTTTTGGTGTCCGGAAGCGCAAGAACATTGTCCATAACATTCGCGGAAGTGATCTTGGATTTGTAGTCCAGATGGCTGTAAATATTCGCCGTCGTGCTGATATCACTGTGACCGAGCCATTCCTGTATCTGCTTCATCGGAACATCGTTTGCAAGAAGCAATGATGCGCAGCTGTGTCTGAGGTCATGGAAGCGAATATGTCGCAGACCGTTTCTCTTCAGAATTTTGCTGAAGTTCTCTGTTACCGCGTTGGGATTGAAGATCGTTCCCATAGCATCAACAAAGATATAACCGTCGTAGTCGTAGCTATAACAGTTTCCGCAGACGCGCTTATTTTCCTTCTGCTGCTCTTTCAGTTCCAGAAGCTTTTGTCTGAAATGTCCCACCAACGGAAGCGAACGTAAGCTTGATTTTGTTTTGGCGCGGTCCTCGCTGATGATCACAGATTTGCCGTCCACCTCTGCTTCGGTTACAATATGCCTGATGGTGATGGTATTGCGCTCAAAGTCAATCGCATCCCATTTCAGACCGAGAGCTTCACTTCGCCTCAGTCCGTAAAAAGCAGTCATCTGAATCAGCAAGGAATAGGGATGATCCTTCGTCACTTCAAAAAGTTTCTCCAGCTCATCCAGCCGGTAGTAATCGGCGATATATTTCTGCTTTTTCGGACGTTCCACCTTATCAGCGGGATTAAACGGAATGAGATCCATCTTTACGGCATATTTCAGAGCTTTGTGAATATTGGCATGTTCATGGATCACCGTGCTGGCAGAAACAGATTTCAACTCATGCAGATAAAAACTCTGAATATGCTTGGCCTGAATGGAACCGAGTGTGATGCCGGTATCGCGAAAATACGGTACAATCTTTTTCTTGACCATCTGTGTGTAAGAAGAAAAAGTAGTCTTTTCCACGGAGCCGCGAATAATCTCAAGCCACGTTTCCATATAGTCGGCAAACAGCATATCCGCAGAGAGATGTCCGTTACCGCTGCTGACCGGCGGCACATAGGTCTGCCGCGTTTCTATCAGCATTTTCTCGGCACGTTTTTTGTTTCCCTTCACGGGAAGTCCTGTCGGGATCCACGGCTGCTTTCGTTTGCCGTCGGAGTCCGTATAACTCAGGACCATATAGTAATAGTCGTTTTTAATTTGCAGGTGTCCTGCTATCATAATCTTTACCTCCTTTGTCGATAGCAAAAGAACGGGCACCCTTTCGGACCGTAATCATTATACGGCCTACTCGAATGCCCGTCCAATGTGCCATTTCAGTTCAAATCAGAATTTTACGCTGCCGGTCCGGAATTACCCGCCGAAAGCGCATAATTGATCACGTTGACTTTCGGAACGCGGTATGCGTTGCCGATCTTGATTCCGGGGATATATCCGTCGTTGATAAGCGAATAGGCCAGATGACGGCTGATATTCAGCATGCTCTGCACCTGTGCCACGTTTACAATATCGGGATAATCAGTAAACATCACCTCGTACATCGTCTGAATCTCGGTCTTAGTCATCGGCACCACCCCCATCATCGCCAAGCATATGAGCGAGAAGCATATCAAGCTCTTTTTCGGTGTTTACCGGAGTAAGTCTGATCGTGCCTTCTTCGGCATCGTCCTCCTCGTAGGGAGTGAAGCTGTCGCAGACGAGATTATCGAGCTTTTCGGTCACGCCTGCGGTGACATACTCAATTTCTTCCCGGCTGAGAATAAAGGTGAGATCATTGCCAAACTCGTCCCCGAAGGAAACGGTCATTCTGCCGTTGCTGCGATCATAGCCGCGACGGAAGCAAGCGTTGAATTCCGTGAACATATCCTCCACGAACATGCACCCCTCGTCCGAAAAATCGGCGATCATTTTATCAAGTTCCTGCTTTCTGGTTTCATTGAAATAGTTGAGTTCGTTATTGTTTTTCATAGTTTAATCTCCTTTCAAATTAGCGGGCGTCGCGATCTCTGCGCTGACGCTCCAAGTGTTTGTTGTAAAATTCCATAGCCTTGACAAGTGTCTCGGTCATCTGTTTAATAGAGGTATCCGGACGGAAATAGCTCCGCAGCGAATCTACCGGAACCTTTACATATTCTTTTTGATTGCCCTTTACTTCGGATAGTATCTGCATCGCAGTTCTGTCAGTAAACGTCTGATCCTCGCTCATGCGGCGCAAACGCTGAGCCTGAGAAAGCGACGGTGTCACCTCGTCGCAGTCCATAATGGAAAAGAGCGCTTCCTGTTCAAAATCCTGCAGATACGAAAGTTCCACCGCCGGAGTAAGGGCAATTTTACCGTCATCCACCATCTGGAGGACATCCGGAATCAGTTCGGTCAAGCGGATATATCGGAATACTTGATCCCGGCTTTCACCGGCATGTTTGCCGATTTCCGTAGCGGCATCCAACTTTGTCGCAACTTGCGACGAAGTTAAATCCGTCCGTTTTCCTTGGCGTTTCATAGCCTCCATTTTCATCTTGTACGCGAACGCTTTCTCAGATGGCAGGATATGCTCCCTTTGCAGGTTACTGTCCACCATCGTGATAACAGCTTCTTCGTCCGTCAGATCACGGATGATAACGGGCATCGTCTCCATTCCCAGTGCTTTGCAGGCGGCAAGCCGTCTGTGGCCGGAGATCAGCTCATAGCCGCCTCCGTCTTTCGGACGCGCCAGCGCGGGAGCAAGAACGCCGGAATCGGCAATGCTCTTCATCAGCTCTGCCATTTCCTCGTCATTCTTCACCTTGAACGGGTGATCCTTAAAGGGCGTAAGCTCTGTCAGCGGAATCTCTTCGACCTTCGGTTTTCGGATATCCGCACGTTCCTGATCGTTCATAAATAACTCGTCATAACCGGTCAGGCCCAAATCGATTTTCTGTGGTTGTCTCATATAATCATTCCTTTCTGCTGTAATCAGCGTTCATAATCGTGTTCTTCTCTCTGAGGAGAAGACTGTTCTCGAATAGCCCGTTTCTCTCTGTCGGAAAGATACGGGTCATTTTCCAGCCGCGCCTCGAATTCAGCTTCCAAAAGCTCCCGGAGCTTTGGATTATCTTCAATCACGTTGCAGGCTGTTTTCTTCTTTTTGCGCAGGTCTGCAAGCACTGTCGTGCAGGCCGCGCATTTCTTTTTGAGTTCTTCCATCTGTACGGGATCGGTGCAGTTGCGCTGCTTATTGCGTATCTTGCTGCGGACGGCAGTCACCTCGTCGATCTCCGCGTTCATCCGGACGATATAGTCCTGAATATCCTGCGGGGTCTCCAGATGCTCCTGACAGACCAGCGTTACCTCATCGGTGTATCGGTCAAGTTTCCGGCAAGCCTCGCGGCATTCCGCCGACAACGGCTTCTGATACTGCTTTTCGTACATCGGAGCGATACCAAGCACGATAGCGACACACCGGAAGAAGCTGATATAACCGGTCACGCGGGGAGCTTTGAAATAAAAATCCCGCTTGCGGTAATACATTTCCGTAGGCGGGTTTGCTCTTGCGTATTCCTTTGTATAGGGCTCCATAAACTCAAAATATTTCCGTGTTATCCGGTAGTCCCGTTGGTTATCTATCAGCCTGTCCTCGATACATTCCTTACTGTACTCATCACCAAGCCGGAAGGTGCGTACACCTTTCTTTGAGCCGATGGAACGGATCGTCGCGTACTTGTGATAAGGTCCGCTTTCAAAAACATAGCCCATCTTTCGCAGCACCGTCGAAAGCTCGTTCCAGCTGGAAGCTATTGTCATTGCTTTATCCAGTGCCTCGCGCATCAGATTGAAGCGGGTGGGCTCACCGTTCTTTTCGGCAAAGTAGACCGAACGCGCCGTTTTGTGCTTCTGCGGATTCTTTACCACCGACAGTCCGTGTTCCTTGCAGATACGGTCCGACATGGCGCGGAGCTGATAATAAACGCCGTATTTGGCCTCCAGCTTTTTTCCGTCCCACATCCCGACGGAGTTCACAACGAAGTGATTGTGGTAGGTTCCCGTATTGAAGTGCGTTGCCACAAGTACCTGATAATTGTCGCCCCAGAGCCGACGCGCTGTTTCCAGGCCGATCTGATGGCATTCCGCTGCCGATACCTCACCAGTCTTGAAGGACTGGTATGCGTGGTAGGCAACATTGCCGCCGGTCTTGCCGAAGCGTTTCTGCGTAGCGGTCATTTCTTTGATCGCCGTATCGGGCGTACAGTTTACACAGGAAACAGCGTAGCTCTGTTCGCCCTCATCCAGCGTCTTGGCCTTGTTGGCGGCGTAGATAAGCACCTGTTCCAGATCCGTCAGCTTGGTCTTTTCGGGGTTGCTGCAATACTCCACAACGCGGGAGACGCTGTCATGGATCGCCCAGATCTTCGTTACCGCCATCGGCATCGTCCTCCTCTCCGTGGTAGGCTTTCAGAAGCAGACCTTCGATCTCCGTAAAGGCATCGTTAAACTCGGTCATGGCGACCTCGTAGCGGATACCGTCGTGGAGCTTTGTCAGCTTCCGATATGCCTGCATCAGTTCCTCACGCGGGGCTTCCTTCACCACCGATTCCGTTCCGAGTGTGCGTAGATATTCCGACATATTCATGCCGCACTTCTTCGCTTTTCTTCGGATGGTATTCTTCTCGGTTTTGAAGACCCTCACGTTGATCTCGTCTGTTCGGTTACGCATAGCATTCACCTCCTCTCAGCGGGGTTACAGGGGTGCGCCCCTTTCGTATCTGGAGATACGGGGGAATTGGGAGCCGGACGGCTATACAAATCCCATGCTCGCTATCCTTACGGATAGAAAAGCGGTGTATAGCCCCGCGCCCCTTAGAACGGTAATTCTTCATCGTCGTCCACCTCCTCCCATGACGCAAATGACGATTGTGACGGTGAATCGGGGAGTGAGGATATACCGTCATTTTTCGCCCTCAGTGACGCAAGCCTCTCGGTCCCGGAAAGACCGTCATTACCGTCAGCACCGTCATTCAGCGTTAAGCTGATCGTTCTTGCTGCCGCCGTTTTGCGGTACTCATAGGTGATACCCATCGGAGAGAAAACCTCGCTGTAAAAGCGTGTCAGATACTTGCTTGCGACATTCGGTTTCAGCTCGGTATTGCCGACGGCGGCCAGCAGCTCGGTAACGGTACCTTCAAACTGTCTGTGCTCAAAAAGAAAATCCACGACCTTGAATACAAAATCGGGGATCCTTTCCTTGCGCAGATCGTCGGCGCTGAGCTCCTCGGTGATTTCCCATTTCACGCCGCACATCTGCATTTTCAGTTTTTTCTCCTCCACGTCACGTCCGGTGATGCAGAGCGTGGCATTGTCTCCGAATCGGTCCTCCTTACGCAGGATCATGCCGGTATCCGCCACGCCCATGATACCAGTCGAGCCGGTCATATCATTGAAGATATTGCCGCCATCCCGTTCCTTGCGGGTGTGGTGTACGACGAAGATACAGATGCCGTGGTTGTCCGCGATCTTCTTAAGAGAGGACAGATCCTTGTAGTCCTGCGCATAGGCATTGACCTTCGCGGAAACGTTGTCTCTTACCATCTGAAGAGTATCAATGAAGAGCAGTCCCGTGGAGGGGTAGTCCTTCAATACGTCCTCGATCTGGCTTTCCAGTTCGGCACCGAGCTGACCGCAGGAGAAGCCGAAATGCAGGTTGTCGGGCGGAGTATCCGTCAGGTCCTGCATACGCTGCTGGACGCGCCATTCGCGGTCCTCCAGTGCGAGATACACGACGTCCGTCTTTCTTGTTGGGAGACCCCATACCGGCTCTCCTTTGCTGATCTGAAGGCACATCCACAGCACCATCCAGCTCTTGCCGATTTTTGAGTCACCGGCCATAATCGCAAGGCCATCTGAGAGAACACCGTCGATGAGCATTTTCGGATGCTCAAGGGGCTTGTAATACAGGGTCTCTGCATCGATCAGTTGAATCTTTCCCATGCTTCATCATCTCCTTTCTTTGAGTGGGTTGTTTTCTGACCATCATGATTTTTCACCTCCTAATCTTCATAAATGGTGTCCAGGTATTCTCTCAAATCATTTAATACCTGACGCAGTTGGGGTTTGTTCGCTTTCAAGAGTTCCGGGAACTCTTCGATATACTCTTCGCAAAGATCCTGAAACTCCAGAGCACCGTCTTCGATAATGCCTAAAACATTTGAGACATTGTTGCCTTTCTTCGGTCTTCCCATGCTTTGTGAAAGTGCGCCTATGCTGTAAAAACGTTCCATGTGTTTTTCACCTCCTTTCGCTCCCGAATTTGTGGGAGCAGTTATCAAATAATAAAACCCGGAGAAATCCGGGCATCAAAAAAGCACCTGCCGATAATCATCAACAGATGCTTAAATGATTCTTTTTCCGTCAAAGCCGTAATCGACGTCGGCGTATTTTTCAAACGCCTGACCGATCTTTCGGAGCCGCTTCAGTACGCCGCTGTGGTTGGCATAGCCGAGCTTTTCCGCAACTTCTTTCATCGTGTAGCCCTCCAGTCGAAGCTGAAGGATCTGCTTGTCCTTTTCGGACAGTGTTTCCATAAACTGCTCTGCAAGGACCTTTACCGTGGATTCGTTTTCGAAGTTCGATGACTCATCTTCAATATCCCACTCCAGACCGTCGTGTTCTTCGGCGTAATCATCCTTGAAACCGTCAAGAGAGATCTGCGGATGCTTAGTCTGCGTGTGGTACCACTTGCGGTAGAAATCCCTTTTCTGATTGCTGGCGCGGAAGTCAAAATCTTCAAAGCAGCGGTATTCTTCTGCAATTGAAATGACCTCACGCATTCCGTAGTGCGCCATTGTCTGCGGAACAAGCCAAAGCAGAATGTCGTTCGCTTCTTCCTCTGTTACCCAATCTATATCCCCGTTCATCCGCAGCAATCGACTCGACGGAGGTATCACGTTTTCTTCCAGCATTTCCTGAACCCAATATGCGGGAGAGTGGGCAAATATCCACGCCGGATCGTAACCGGAATACACTTCCATATACTCGCCGGGACACATATACGGCCAAACCATATATGCATAGGCATCCATCATAAGCTGAAGGAACAAATCACTTTCCACGACGGCGACAGCATTATAGTTGCGGATCAGCTTTTGCGGATTACGCGGAATACTGTTCAGCTCCTTTCCGCACTGCTCCAGAATCCTCTTCGGAATAAAGTAGTAGGCAGACAGATACTCCGCGTTGCGGAACGGTGTGATCGTTCCGTCTTTGCGTTTCATCATAATTGGCATTTTTCTTTCATCTCCTTTCCGAGGATTGTGTCCTCTATTATTTAACGTGACGAGAATTGCAATAATGTTCCTAATATCCGAAATTTTTTCAAAAATATTTTTGGCAGTCAGATTATCGCATCCTCTACTTATAAACGTGATATACTTGCAGATAATGTTCCTGCTTTTCCAAAAATAATTATAACATAATTATAGTCCGTTTTATGGGACATTAAAGTGTGACGCCCCCTGTCAAGTAGACATTTTTTGTGGACACCTGTTATGCGGCATATGCATAACGGACTTCCATAGGGGTCAGTCCGGTTTTGAGCTGTATACGCTCATTGTTGTAAAAGTAAATATATTCATCCACAAGTTCTTTGGCTTCGTCAAAGGTTTGCGGCTTTGCTCTGTAAATGCATTCTGTCTTCAGCATGCTGAAGAAGTTTTCGGCGCAGGCGTTGTCATAGGGACAACCGATCGAAGACATAGACGGTTTTATGCCGTTGGCTTTGGCAACGTTGTAGTAAGCCTGTGAAGTGTATTGAAACCCGTTGTCACTGTGCAGGATAAGCCCTCCGGAGGGCTTGGCGTTTTTTACTGCCGCCCGAACCGTTTCGATCACCAAACTTGCCGGCATTTGCGTGGCGTATCTGTATCCAACAATGCTGTTGTCATACAGATCCTTGATCATTGACAGATACAGAAAACCCTGTTTTGTCTGTATGTAGGAGATATCCGTTACCCATTTCTCGTTGGGTCTTGTTGCCGTAAAATCTCGCATCAATTCATTGGCGTAATGGGTGTAGGTATTGCAATCATAGTGACGGAACCGTTTGCGCTTTCGTATTGCCAACAGATTGTACTTACGCATGATCCGAAGAACCGCCTTGTGATTGATGACAAGCCCGGTTTCCCTGAGCAGCCATATCTTGACGCGGCGGTATCCATAAGTCCTGTGCGCCTTTTCATGGCATTCCGCGATCAGATCCGCAACTATCTTGTCCCTGTCGGGCTTATCTTTTCGTTTCAGCCACTTGTAATATCCGCTGCGTGAAACTTCAAGTAATTTGCACAGTTCTTCTACCGTAAACCGATCCCGGAAACGGTATATCACTTTGTACCGGAGTTCTTTGCATCCCACCTTTCGCATTCTTCCAGAAAAGACCGCAGCACCTCGTTTTCCATTTCTAATTGCCTTATCTTTTCTTCCGGCGTATTTGGTTGCGGCTTTCTCGGGCGTCCGCGTTTTCGCGTGCTCAATCCTTCTTCGCCGTGATGCTGGTAGTCCGAAAACCATTGCTTCAACATACGGTATTGGATGCCTGTTTCTCTCGTTAGATCAGCTATTGAGATCCCGTCTTCAAAGTGCCGTTTGATCACTTTCAACTTGTATTCTGCGGAGTAATATTTCGTATTCTTCAGCGATTCTTTTCCGTGTTCACGGTAATCCCGCAATATGTAACACAAATAGCTTTTGCTGATGTCATATTCCTCGCAGATTGCTTTCAGTGTCTTATGGTTTTCTTCGTGCTCCCTGATGATGGTAAGTTTTTCTTCATAACTGAACTGGTATTTTCCCATTTTCCTTCATCTCCTTGACGTTTTTATTATACATCAAGGTGTCCTTTATTTCTCTGTCTACTTTTTAGGTATCATATCAAAGACAAAAATTGTGAACGAGCGTGGTGGTGGGGTCAATTGGCACCACCTCAAAAAGAAAAAGCGCCTGCCTTCGTTATGAAAGCAGACGCTCATCTTGTTTTATTCACTTGTCAGCAATACACCAGCTCAGAAAGGACAACTTCTTCCGCACGGTTGCGGATGGAGTTCATGGCACGTACCCAGCCCAGCTGATCCGCTGCCTTCATTTCTTCGGTGACATTCTCCGCCGCAGCGTACTGCTCTGTCAGCAGCGCAAGCATTTTCTCCGCCTGCTCGCCAATCTCCGCCAGATACCGGTTCAATCTACCTGAGAAAAGAAGTTCGTTGTACGCCGTCCGGTTATTCTTCTTCAGGTAGTTTCCGTGCATCTGCCCGTACCGGTTTACCGGCACTTTCTCTTGAGCCGGTATGTCAAGGTCGGGAATGTAGTAGTCGCCGTGTTTCGTATAAGTCAGTTCCATAATCAAACCTCCGTGTTTTAGTTTGATTATATTTTACTGACGAAACGTACAAGGTGCAAAGATGTGAAATTATGACTGATTCACATACACGAATGATTGCGGCGGCTGTGAAACGCCAAAACTCTCCAAAGATTTAGGCGTCTCATATTTTGTAACTTTCCCCAGGATGTAGGCGTTTCCAATATCTGAACAAGAAAAGTATTCGTTATACTCTTCGAATGAGATACCAGACCGATATTTCGTCTTTTCCCATAATTGATCTTTGGGAATCGTTAACACGCCTTCAACGTCTACCTCACCAACAACTTTGCTTATTGGAGAAGTCTCATAAATATATATTTTTTTAACTGATTCACCCGCTAAACGTTTGCGATATTCGTATTTCTTTCTCCCTGCCATGATTTCTTCGACATATTTTGGCTTTATGGAAAGCATTATTTTAGCTTGGGTATCGGAAGTATCCTTAAATAGTTTAGTCCCAGATTCATCAATAATTTTTTTGAAGCTTTCATCGGAAATTTCATCAAATGACCTTGGTCCGCTATTGTATTCAACAATGCCAGAGTTCCACAAGAAATTCAAAGGAACTTTTTTCTCGAATTCTTTAACGAGAATCAATTTGATAACAAGAAGTTTTCCGTTTTTCTTGACCCAGAAGGAATGCAATTCGTCCTTCGAAAAAACAGTTCTGTTCTCGCAGTATGTCAAATACTCTTCCTCAGATGAAAAGTCACACTTGGAGTCATCTACAATACACAGTGTTGTTACTACTGATTCCCAACCTTTTCTTCCTTGAATGGTCCCCGGTCTATATATTAAAACCAAATCGCCGGGAAGCATGTTGCGTGCAAAGGAAAATGAAACATATACTTTCTGCAAAGCATATTTCTGAGGTTCGTTTCCTATTAGTTCGACTTCGTTGGAAAGCTTTGAATCCGGGAAAAGGCGTGTGTGATATTGCGCAAAAATTGGCAAAAACAGTTTTTTATGATCATAGCGAATATTTGGATAATTCCATTTAACCGACTTCGACCAATCGTATTCATTCAGTCTTTTAACTAATACTGTTTCTGTGCCTTTCGGTGTTAGTTTTTGTCCGTATTCGAAGAATCCCCACCGTTCAAGTAAGGATTTTAACGCAAATAGTTCTTGACGGTCGTTAAACAGGGTGACATATATCTCGTCAACGTTCCGCTGAAGTGCATTGTCAAAAATGATCTTGATAAACCGCTCTCCAAGACGGAATCCAGAAGATTCAACCTTGAAGGTACCGACCTTGAGTCGTTTTTTGGGAGAAAAGACCGGTGTGATATCAGAGTAGTTTTCATCCTCATATTCGGTCTTCAGATAAAGAAAGCCAAGAATATCCTTCTTATCGTTATAGCAAATGTATGCCTCTTCATTACTTTTGCCGTTAAACCATTTATCAAAGTCAACATACGAATTTCTGAAAGAATCAAAGAAGCGGTCGGAAACATTGACTTCGCCAAAATATGTTTTTTTAACTGACAGTGCCTTATATTCGATCAAAGCCGGGTTTTCGTCCGTCATTTTCGTAATAAACGAGTTTATTGAAAACACCTTGCCTGCAATTCCAAGCAATTCAGCCTTGTTGCGCATTTTTCGGTCTTCCGTGATAAGAATATCAACTCGTCCGGAATACACCTCGCATAAAAGCTGATTGTCTATTACATCGTTTTCTGTTTTTTCGCTGCCGGCAATAATTCTCTTAAACTCATCCGTTTGCGGCGCAACGGTATGCAGCAACGTATATGCAGCAAGCTTCGCGTCGTAGAGCTCCTGCATTTGGGCATTGTGAAGTTTCCGAAGTTCTTTGACCGTGTATGGATGGAGAACCTTTTCATAGTGCATTTTGTCAAGCCAATGGAAAAGCTGGCCAATTGAATAATTGGTCGCTTTTGTGTTTTCTCTATGAATGATTATGTTTGTATCTAATAATGCTTTCATAACATTCTCCAAATTGCGTTTTTGACGCGTTATGCATATTGTTTTTACGGAATAGATCTCTGATGTTCAGTTATTCGATAGAAGTCTTTTGATAGATTCAACAGTCTGTGCACTCAAACGATTTCTTCCAAATGTGTGAATGGCCTTGTCGATATCGTCAAGGCTTTCAAGCATATATGGACTGCTGACCGGACTGTTTCCGTTAACCAAGAAGGCGTATCCTTCGACCCATACTCTCGGGCCATAGTACTCAAGATATTTGGCAAGAATATATGTCTGCCGCTTGACCTGCTTGATGGGATTCTTTACGTTCTTCTCAAAGGTATTTCCGTATCCGTCATCCTTATATTTTTGCCACTCGTAATCATCTTCAGCACCATAAAGACGTCCCTTATAGTATTTGACCTCAATGATGAAAACACCGTATTTGTTGACCACTACATTGTCAAGCTCGGCATTTTTGCCATCATACGAAACCGGCACATTGGTAAAAAGATAATCATCCTCCCGGAGAACTCTTTTTATGATATTAGTGGCAATACGTTCACCCTGGCGGCCGACCCGTTTTTCTTCGGGTTCAAATATCCAAGGAGTTCTTCCATGGCCGGGACTTTGAGTATGATCATAGTCATCGTTACGGTTTACGACAATAACAATAACGATGACGATTGCTATTACCGCTAATACTGCGAAAATCATAGTATGGGGCACGTCCTTTTATTAATCTTAGGCATTGAGCAATAGTGTATCAAGTTCTCTAACAGTCAGGTTCAAACCGTATTCATCGGCAATATACTGACGAAGCTCTATTGCTCTAAGACAAAAATCCACATACTCTGCGTCACGGTTGCCGGTGATATATGTACCGATGTTTTTTGGCTTTTTCACTATCTTTCGCAGAGCAGTGCTTGCCACGCTGTCATAAATGAACACGGCTTCAGGGCAATGGAAATGGAGATATTTTGATGCAAGGGATCTCTTGTCCATTCCTGTCAACGAATTAAAGATTCCCATCAAGTATGCGTGAGTGTCAAGCAGATCATCAATGCTCTTTAATGAATTCAGCAATGCAATCTTGGAATCCAAATCTTGACCTGCCGAAATCATTGCCGGAGCAACCGTATCGTAATAAAAGTCTCCGACATATCCTTTTGCGTTCTTCCTACGCTCTATGGCAGCAGCATAACTTCTGCCAATCAGCCATAGCTTCGCCACGATCTGATCAGCATCGGTATGATTGGGATATTCCTTACATAGGTCATATAGGGTTTGATTGGCAAGTCCCCATCTGGTACTACCGGCAAGGTTTGCCCGATAGTTTTGTATTGCGGCGTCAGCCTTACTCTTTACGATCATCTCAATCACTCCTTGCCGCCAACCTTGACTTGTCCATTCATCAGCATCGGGAGAAGAAAATCACGTACGGAAACCAACTGCTTATTTTCGTTGTGCAAGTGAAGCAACTGTTCATCAAAAACATCAAGTTTTTCGCAGATCGTTTGTTTTAGACAATCTGGGATATCTATTATCCTATAAGAGTTCATATTCTCTTGGTTTATTTTCATTTGAATGGAACCCGTTTTTATTTTCATAACAGGAATATCTTTTAGAATCATCATAAGCAATTTGCAAGAATATCCATTCGTTGATTCAAGAACATGAGCATGGTTATTTATCCAGCAAGCACCTGACACTCTTTGAACAACTGGGTGCCCTTCGGAATCCATTACAGATCCATCCTCTGCCATCAAAACATAATCTCCGTTGAAAATTGCTCTGTTGACATATCCCATTATTCCAGTAGCTCCATAATAAGGGATGTTCCCCTTCATAGATTCCCGATCTTTTCCCGCAACCGGTATTCGTTCAGAATCATGGCAGATTGTGATATTTCCTATGGTTGTTATTTTCCATCCTTCAGGAATCTCTCTTTTCAGTTCCTCATTCCAGACCATCTTGCCGCCGCTGGACTTGTAAGGCTTGCCGTTTTTATCGGGGAAATCGAACTGAACGAACCAGTAGTCGTAGAGTAGTTTTGCCATTGATTCCAAATCAGCACAGATGACTCTATTGTTGGCAATTTTTCTGTCTATATTAGAGAATAGGTCTCCAATCTGCTTTTGTTTCTCAATTTCAATTACCGGGATTGGAAATTCACCAACTATCTCATTGGTTAAGGTGTATCGTTGTCCACTACCGCTTGCATTTGCCTCAAAATACTTTTGTGCGTATGGCGAATGAAAAATGACATTTAAGTACTTACCGTTAATCAGATTCTCATTTGGCGTAATTAGAACGCAATGATATCCAAGTATCACACCCGGCATATCATCCGCGATATAAGTTGCAACGCCTATATCGTCTCTTGTTTCACTGTCCTTAGTAATTGCAACCTGTCCTTTGCGAAGAGTGAATTTAGCGATCTGATTTTCTTTTGCGGTAGCATCCATTAATTGTGATGTCATTTCTGCGGTTATGGCCCAATTATAGTAAACGTCAACAAAGTTGCACAGTTTGACACTTGTTTCACCTTCAATTGATTTTTTGTCAACATTACTTATTTCAATTTGCGCCAAATCCTGAAGCTTAATCATTTTCATAGAACAGACCTCCGATTTGCTCCATGATGCTTTCTTCCAGCGCATGACCCTTGTTGAATTTTTCAGCCAAGCTTTCCTTGTATGCGTTCATCTTTGCCTCGAATTCTTCGGCAGTGATGTCCACATACTCAATCTTGACCTCAAAATACTGGCCGGCCGAGAAAGAATAGCCTTTTTCTTCGAGCTTATCGTATCCGACGATTACGGAGAAATCATCCTCCGCGTTACGCTGAATAAAGGTATCTATTATGTGCTGAACCTCAAAATCACGGAGAACCGTCTTTTGGTTCTTGCCTTCCTTGACCTTTTCTCCAAGCTTGGAGGCATCGATCAGAATAACGTCCTCAGCGGTATTTGCTTTGTCGAGGAAGATGACGGACACGTTTGTGCCGGTGTTTGCAAAGATGTTGGAAGGCATGGAGATAACACCCTTGAGCATGTGGTCCTTGACCATCTTCTCACGGATTGCAAACTCTATTCCCGACTTTGCGGTAAGAAATCCCGTAGGAACAACGATGGCAGCCTTGCCATCCTCTTTGAGAGAGTACAGAACGTGCTGAATAAACAGCAGATAGATGGCCATGGATTCCTTCTTGGTATTAGGAATCTTCGGCACACCGGCGAAGAAACGATTGGTATCCTGCCATTTCTGTTCAATACGGTCTCTCGTTGCGGAGAAGTCGGTCTTGAACGGAGGATTGGTCGTAATATAGTCGAACTTCTTTACTCCGGAATCAGGTTCGTGCTCCACGTTGAAATGGGCAGGACTTTCGAGCGTATCACCACGGATAATATTACCGAGTGATTCGCTCTTGCCGTTCAGCATCATATTCAGACGAAGGAATCGGGTGGATTTCTTGGAGATATCCTGCGTATAGACGATGGCACGGTTCATGCCGCCTTCCTGGCCAAGCTCGTGAGCAAGGTGAAGAATAAGGGAGCCGGAACCGGCTGCCGGGTCATAGATCTCCGCAGCTTCGATGGTATCGCTCATACCGACAAGGATCTTGGCAATGATGGAGCTGACCGTCTGAGGAGTGAAATACTCCGCATAAGTGCCGCTTGCCACGTTGTAATTCTTGATGAGGTATTCAAAGATTGCGGAATAGAAATCAAAGCTGCCACCGAAGGCCTCCGAGAAATCAAACTTATCTTTGGCAATGATACCGAAGATGGCCTTTGCAAAGTTGTTGCGCTGTGCGGATTCGACCATCACGGTCAGCGGCTCAAACAGATCGGTTTTCTCACCGTCGGCAGTCTCAACGGCAAACGCCTCGTTCTTGACATTCTTGGAGATGCGGACAAGCGCATCGTCGAACTGCTTGTAGAAGTCCTGCTGCTCAATGTGATTAATCAGATACTGGATGGTGTCCTCATAGGAGAAGGCAACGTCCTTTGAATTGTACTCATAGAACGCATCCAGCATATCATCCTCATTCTTCAGGATGCTCTCAACCGGCACGTCAATCTCTTCGGAAAACTTGCCGAGGTTGTACATGAACTTATCGTTGAGGAACTTATAGAGGAACACGCTGGTTACGACAACTTCCTCATTCGCCGTGTTGCTGAGGCCGACGGTAGAGCAAAGGCCCTGAAGGTCATCGACCATACTGTGTATTTTAGATTCAAGCTCGTGAATATCCATTATCGTAACTCCTATCAGAATATTTTGAGGTTAGCGTAAGTCTCGGCAAGAACAGTATTGTACCATTCTTTGAGCTTCAGCTTACCGTACAGCTTTTCCTTTATCAGCTTGGTAATGGTCTTGTTGCTGACGCTGGAAATGAAATTATCTCTGCCCTGAAGAATCAGGATGTTTGCGGACTGGATCTCCTGAACTGCCGCAAAGACGATATCAAGCATGGATGCGATATCTTCCTTGTCGTATTCCGGATGGACCTCGATTGCATCGGTGTAGGTTTTGACAAAGGCATAGCTGCCGTTGTATCTTGCGGAAATACGCTCGTTTTCCTCGTTGATGCGGCGTGCTTCCTCAAGGATGGCACGCAGTTCGTCATTGATTCCTTCAAGATTAGTGATATCCAGCATCTCAAAAAGCTTTTGGAGCATCTCATCAAGTTTGACCATAGCAATCTGATTGTGATTGCGGTTACGCTTGATCTCGTCTTGAACCTTGAGCACAAGATCGGTCATCGTCTTATATTCTTCGGTATCAACAAAGTCCTTCATTGCTTCGGCAAGCTTGCTCAGATCGAGAATCTCGATCTTGACCTTGAGGAACTCATAGAGGATGTCTACGACCTCTTTGTTGGTGATGATGGAAAGCAATGTTGTCGGATTGGAACTGAGGTTCACAAAGTCAATGCGTGCCTGGACTGCCTTCAGCAGTTTCTTGATATGCTCGATGTCGATCTGTGCAGCATATTCTTCCGCACGGGAAAGTTTGAACTCGGTATGGCAGGTTTTGATACCATTGAGCAGTCTGCGGATGGTCAGCAGAGCATCCTTATTCATGAAGGTGAGCTGCTTACTGAAACGCTCAAGATTTGCGGTATCGATCATTCCGTCAAGCTCGGAGAAATACTTCTTGAACTTGGCGTTTATATCATCCGGACCTACGATAAGACCGGCCAATGCGCCCTTGCCCTCGTTCTCTTCGCCGAAATCATTCTCAATTTCCTTGAGATACATTTCAATAGTGCGGTCATATTCTTCCTCGATATCTACGAAGTCTACGATATAACCGTACTGATATGTCTTACCGGCAGGACTCTTGTACGGACGGTTGACTCGGCTGATGGTCTGAAGAAGGGTATGCTCTTTTGCATTACGGAGCAGATACATTTTCTTCAAACGGTTTACGTCATAACCGGTAGTCAGCATCTGATGCACGACAAGGACGTCAGGCTGCAAAGTCTCCTTGAAGGCAATCTGCGTGGCCTTGTTCGCCGCAGTCGGTATTTCTTCATCACTGATGACAAGACCGGCTGTCAGATCGGAGCTTTCATCAAACCAGCGTTTGATTTTCTTTGCCTGAGGATTGGATGCACAGACAATCATTCCGCCAATGGAGTCATCTCCGTTTGTCAACCGGAAATAGCGGAAATCCTTATCTATGAACTTGCACAATGCCTGAATATAATCTTCCGATTCGTAAATATCAGACTTTGCAACCGTCGGATTCTCAAGGTCAAGATTCTTCTTGATTTCGCTCCGGGCAGTTGTTTCGATAGATTCTTTCTTGATGCGGAGGGTATATCCGTCGGCAATGGATTTGTCGTAGAAATACTTGTGGATATAGTCACCGAATTTAAGATTGGAACGCTCCTTCTTGGAAAGAAGAGGTGTGCCGGTCAAGGCAACATAGACCGCATCGATATCGACCAGCATCAAATTCTTGAAGAACTCACCGTCTGCCTTGTAGCTTCGGTGGGCCTCGTCAACGAAGATGACACGCTGAATCTTCGCACCGTAGTCATTCTTGGCTGCGGGCATTTCCTCGTCGAACTTCTGAATGTTGACAACGGTAATTTCTCCGTCTGTGTTGGTGGAAATATGATCCGAAACCGGCTTGTTCAGTTCTTTCTCAAACTCGGACTTACTGTCTACATTGATGACGTTCAGACCGCGCTTTGCCATTTCTCCGCTGACCTGAGTAAGCAGATCGAGTCGGTCCACAACATAATAGAAACGTGCCGTGATACCTTTTTCGGCGTAGTAATCACGAAGAATACGGGTTGACATTGCCGCAAGAGCTGTCTTGCCTGAACCCTGAGTATGCCAAATGATACCCGACTTGCCTCCGTTATCAAGGCGTTTAACAAGGGCCTTGGATGCGAAGAACTGCGGATAACGCATAACGTGTTTTTCGGGGACTGTTCCGTTAACATAGGTCAGTCCGTAATGCAGGAAATATAGGATTCGCTCCTGCTGGAAAAAGGACGTAACAAAACGATTGCACGGAGAGTTCATATCGAGATTTGTATGGAACTCTGGTGTGTCTGCCTCCATCGGACTGTAATGATTATCCTTCAGAATGGCCTTGATTTTGTCTGTAGAGATATCAATAAAGCCGGTGGTTTTCGGTTGCTCTTCACGGAAGAACGAGAAGGATGTTTTCTGCCCGTTCGGTGTTGTGTAGAACGAACCGGCCTTCACGTCCTCTGCCAGCGCGGAGTCATCTTCGCTTTCATATTCCATGTTGTTGCTGAATGTGACAAGCTGGAGCATATTGAAATACTTCTTGTACTCCGGTTTTTCAAGCCGCTTGTTCAGCATACGATTGAACTCTGCTTGAATACCGCCTTCGTTATTCGGGTGCTTAACCTCAAGGAAAGCAAGAGGAATACCGTTGATAAGAACGGTAATGTCAGGACGGAAAGAACCTTCCTTTTCGCTTTCGGTGCCTTCCTTGCCAAATGTCAGCTCATCTACAACGGCGAAGTCGTTGTTTTCGATGCAGTCAAAATCAATCAGCTTAACTCTGTCCTGAGGATTGATCAGCCATTTATAGAAAGCTTTTCCGAGATCGTTGTTCTTGATAACAGAGAGGATATCTGCGATGATTGCCTGAATCTCTTCATTGGAAAAAGACCTTCCGTTGATTCTCTCAATAGCAGGTTTGAAACGGTTTATTGCGATTCTTGTTTCTGTATGAAGATCGATATCCTTCAAGGACTGGTATTCGTAGCCAAGGCGAAGGAACTGAATGGTTGCAGGTATTTTAACTCTGGTATCTTCGTTAAACTTAGCCATTCTTCTCACTCCTTTCCGTCACTTTGCTTTGAATCCAAGCCTTTTCCAAGTCGGAATAATCAATGCCTTGTTCGCTGCAAAAGGCCTTGATGTTTTTCATTGCGGTCATATTCGGTCTTGATTTACCGGTTTCCCACCGATTGACCGTATTATATGCAACATTTATCTTTGCTGCGAATTCAGTCTGGGTGAGAAATGACTTCTGTCGAATGATCATTATTTCATCTGAAAAGCTCATATTTTGCCCTCCATAATACTGGCTAACAGAATTATATCATAAATACAACATTTTTTCAACAGTATTTGGACAGTTCATAAAATTGTTTCAGTCTATTTCTAAAAGAAAAGCTGTCATCACATGGATGACAGCTCATCAAAACTATATTATCTTTTTAAGTAGTCGATCAATATCCACCGTATCGATTCCTCTTGCTATGACTTTGTTACGGAAGGAGAGAAGCCCTCGAATGAGAAGTCTTCTTTCAGGTAGATTAAGCGTCAGATAGACCTTGTTTTTCTTTCTCATCATCAGCACCTCCCGTCGTTCCATTTGGAGAGTTCCCAGAGCATATCAACATGCTCACGAGTCTTGCGGTTCGTACTGTTATATTCGTCGGAGCAGAGCCAATCGATGAGATAGCATTTCGGAATCATATACTTCTGTGGAAGTACAAGCGCCCGAAGCTTGCCGAGCCTGATCCATTGACTGACGGTACGGCGGTTGTATCCGGTGAAGTTCACAACGGCACCGACGTCGATCACATCCGGCTGAGAAGAAAGCTTACTTTCGTAGAAGCGGCGGTGTTTCTTACTGTCCACATCAAGCTGCGGCTGTATGCGAATCTTGTAAGCCTTTACGTCGATGTCCCCGTACTTGTACCAGTTTTCCGGTGCTATGTATTTTTCGGGATTGACCTCCCGGTCATTCATAAAGGCAATCACGTCGCTCTTTTTAATGCTGTAGCAGCGTGTTTTCTTGCCAGTGCAGGTATGGGGGATGAGATCAAACTGAAGAAGATAGAGCGCCGTGCGCTTGCTGATATGGCATGCTATGCGCATCTGCTCCTTGTTCATGATCTCCGGGTACTGTTTGAATTCTTTTGCATCGTATTTCATGACGAAGCTCCTTTCATTTTTGTGGTCCGCAAGGGGTGCTCCGTATGATGTGTTTTGGCGTGCTTTTTCTTGCATATGTTCTTGCAAATAGGCAAGAAAAAAGGTGGAATTCGCAAGAACAAATCTTTATTTGAGTCCGTGTCGGCTCGAATCATTTTCTGGTCATTTCTGGTCGGAACGTCCGAAAAGCCTTGATATACCTTGCTTTCCCACGTTTACGAAAATCTCGGTTTCGTCCTCGTCGGACACGAAAAAACCAACTTGGATTTAGACTCGAAATCTGTTGGCCCTTCCGGGTCCGTGGGTTCGAATCCCACCCACTCCGCCAACATTCGGCCAAGTGACATGTGTTGCTTGGCCTTTTCCTTTATGGGCTCGAATCCTCCGGGGAGGCGAAGCCCAGACCGCGCAGCATGGCGTCCGCCGTGCTGCTTTTGCTTTGCGCATCCAGATGCGCGTAGATGTTCGCCGTGGTACTGAAATCGCTGTGCCCCAGCCACTCCTGAATCTGTTTGAGCGGCACA
>ERZ791859.614-NODE-614-length-22143-cov-4.205270_pt1 | contig 22143 bp, 18 predicted proteins | sample MGYA00509943_ERZ791859 | MGnify/ENA primary metagenome ERZ791859 (study PRJEB30046, sample SAMN00792065) | human gut metagenome | study: EMG produced TPA metagenomics assembly of the A metagenome-wide association study of gut microbiota in type 2... | reverse complement strand
GTAGACGGCGAAATCCGAGTTTTCGTCGAGCTTTGTGCCGTTTTCGTCCTGAACGAAATTAGACTGCTGCTTGAGCTTCACTTTCGTGCCGCCGAGGCTCGCCGTAACATTCGAGCCCTTGAGCGCGGTCGCGGTGACGGTGATGCTGCTGCCGCCCGGCACCTCCATAGATTTTGTCGGAGTCATCGACTCGAGTATCTTTATTTCATATGTAATGGTATATTTATGAGTCTTGCCCTTATGTTCAAAGTTGAATTCGTTCTTTCCGACCTTGAGTTCGGACTCGAACGAGAAATCGCCGTTTGCTTCGCGTTTTACATCTTTGCCGTTGAGCTTCAAGGGACTCAGAGGGCTGCTTGAGCCTGTAAAGGTTATTTTCGATTCGTTTGTGGTCTTTGTGCTGCCCTCAAAATTTCTGAGTTCAAAGTCCTTTTCAAGCTCTTCGCGGCTGCGCTCCGCGATATATTTGAGAATTGCCGAAGCGAGTGAATTATCCGACGAAAAAAACTCATAGTCATACATGACCGTTCCCACGCAGGAGTCGAGCGAATCGCAGGCATCGAGCTGTTCGGTTATCATCATCGCCTCGTCCGTGCCGTCGGACGCAAAGAGATCTGCACGCACAGCCGCCGCGAAGCTCAGCCCGCTCCCGCGCGCGGAGTCATTCACCTGTTCGAGCGAAGAGACATATTTTTCACCAGCCGAGGACTTGTCCGCCGGGAAGCTTATAAGAAAATCCGCAAATCTTGAATCGAGCACGGCCGCGCAGTCCGCTGCATTTGAGGCGTTGACGAAGAGCGCCGCGCTGACTTTTTTATTTTCGGAATGGAGAGTGCCGACAGCGTTCTTTCTCTGTTCGGCAGTCATATCGCCGGAGAACGCCACGCAGTCGAAGCTGCTTCCGAGCGAAGATAATTCATCTTTTCCGAACTCGGTGCCGTCGTAAACAAGGCAGACATAGAGTCCCTGCTCTTTAGCCTTTTCGGAGAGTACTGAGAGGGCATCTATTTTCCCGTCCGAGCAGGCAAATCCGCTCTCTTCGGGGATTGCAATAAACACCGAATCAAAGCCCTTGTTTTTTATATTTTCCGCCGCTTTCGCTATTATATCGGAGTTTGTCTTTGTATCGGAAGAGGACGAAAGACCGAGCTTGTCCGTTCTGACGAAAATTGCGGAAAGCTTCGCGGGGCGCGAGGTGACGAATTGGACATTGCTGCCATCGTCTCCGGTAACTTCTGTCGTGCCCGGCTTTTTGCCGCCGAGGAACGACAGGATTTTATCTGTTCCGACTATGCCAGCGCTCACCGCCATGCTGACGAGCAGCAGGACAGCGACAGACATTACTATTACGGCATTTCTCTTTCCATTCGTCATTTCATTTGCCCTCCGTCAGAAAAGTTTTCACCAAAAAGGATGTGATATCCCCAATTTATAATAAGACAGTATACATTATAACATATTTTCGAGATTTTGCATTTCTTTTTTTGCGTTTTCGTTGATTTTTCCGAACATATATGAATATGAAAAAAGCGCGAATCCGCAATAGGCATTTAGCGGACGGACGAAAGACAGCTGACGGGCGATAATATCACTGTTCTCCGCCCACTCGGAGCTCCCCGACCGGGCATTTTTATCCTGAGTCCCGCATTTATAGGCGGCAAGACCCCAGATTATCCCGACGCGCCCGTCGGAGACAGAAGCCCAGCGTTTTGCTGTTTTTTCAAACGGCAGAGACTGATTTTCAAAGCCGAAATAAACCTGCGGAATAATATAATCGGCGTAACCAGGAGTGGAGAGCCACAGCTCGACATCCGCGAACAGAGCGTTTTCGTTGCCGTCGATATTGCCCGCGGGACTTATCGAAAATATCTTGTCGCTACCGTAGCTTTTAACGAGCGAATAAAGACCCGCCGCAAACGCGCTGACGCTGTCGCGCCGCCACTCGTTGAGTCCTTTATCCCCGCCGCCGGAGACATAAGCTTCATATTCTGCGCGGTCTATGCTCTCGTCGCGTGTGGGATAGAAATAGTCGTCGATATGTATGCCGTCGACCTCGTAGCCATCCAAAATTTCGCGCACGCCGTCATATATCAGCGCGTGGACATCGGTTGACGCGGGGTCGAAATATATTCCGTTTTTGAGCTGGATAACTGCATCCGTGCCAATGTGCTTTTTCGCCGGGCTCCCCTGCGGCAGAGAGTCAATATTATCGGACGAGCTGACGCGAAACGGGTTTATCCACGCATGAATTTTGAGTCCGGCTCTATGAGCACATTCGACCATCACTTTCAGCGGATCGAAGCCCGGGTCGCTCCCCTTGCAGGAATATTTTGACCACGGGAAAAGCTTCGACGGATAGACGGCATCGGCAAAGGCGCGGACATGGACAAAAACCATGTTGAGCTTCATATCGGCGACATTATTAAACATCTCCTCAGCCCGCTCGCGGAATTTTTCTTCGCCCTGAGCTGCATCCGGCAGCTCGTAGCAGCTTATCCACACGGCGCGAATCTCATCAGGCTTCGGAGTGTAAGCGGCGGAAGTTTCCGTTGTGCTATTGCTCGTCTGTTCCGGAAGTTTTGCGGGAATCCGGGCGCATGAGCAGAGCAGGCAAAAAAGAACAATGCAGGCAAAAAGGCGTTTCATTTTTTATTTCTCCTTTGTTTTTTGTCTGCTACATATCTATGCGTGTCCCGCATAAAAAAGTCAGAAGCCGCTGCAAAATACAGCGGCTTCAATAAAAAATATATCTTATTTTATATTCCCGTCAATGACATCGCGCAGGCTCACGCCGTCGAGATATTCGTTGATGACGCGCTCGAGTCCCTGCCAAAGCGGAAGGGTCAAACAATCCGCGCAGCGCGGGCACTCGTTGGACTTACTGTCAAGGCACGCCACGGGCGCAAGGCTGCCCTCGGTGAGGCGCAGTATATCGCCGACAGGGATATCCTCCGGCTCGCGCGCAAGGCGGTAGCCGCCCTGGAATCCGCGCGAAGTCTTCAAAATCCCGTCGCCCGTTAAGGCGGGCACAATCTGTTCGAGATATTTTTTCGATATATCCTGCCTTGCGGCAATATCCTTGAGAGCAACGAAGCCGTCGCCCTGATTTTCATACAAATCGATAAGCAGACGCATGGCATAGCGTCCCTTTGTGGAGATCTTCAATCAAATCACCTCTTTTTGGCGAGTATAGCACAAATTCCGCCGATTTTCAAGCAATCAGTCGATAACGACCTCTCTGTGCAGCTCGGACGAGTCATATATCGCCTGCATTATTTTGGAAGTTCCGATGGCGAGATCGATATCGGCGCGGTTATGCTCATGATTTATAACGCAGTCGACAAATGAACTTATCTCCGCTTCGTAGAAATTGTTCGTTCTGAACTTCGGCTCGCTGCGCATGAGCATGCCGTTCTTGACGGAATAGATAACAAAGCCCTCGCCGTATTCGAGCCTTATGCCCGCCTTGTCGCCGATGAAATCGATATATGTCTCATCCTCGCCGATGTTCTCCGCCCACGCGCCGTTGAAGGTTATGGTCGGGCCGTCGGTTCTGACGATGCCGGTAACGGAATCGTCAACATCGAAAACGCCGTCCTTGTCGGCGGTATTCTCCGCCCACATGTTCGTATAGACATAGTCTTTTATGTTCTTGCCGAGCTTGCAGAACGCCTCGCCCGATGCGGTCAGGGGCTTGGGCTCGCCGCAGCAATAGAGAATGAGGTCGAGATAATGGACGCCCCAGTCTATCAGCGCGCCGCCGCCGGACGCCGCCTTGCGTGTAAAGTCGCCGCCGATGCCGGGGATGGAGCGGTTCGCGCGGAAGCTCGCATAGACATGGTAGACCTCGCCGAGCTCGCCCGCATCTATAAGCTCCTTTATATGATTGACTGCGTTACCGAAGCGGTTGCACACGCCGATGCTGAGAATTCTGTCCGTCTCATGGGAGACCTTCTGCATCTCGAGCGCCTCGGAGAGCACGCGCGCGGCGGGCTTCTCGCTGAGGACATCCTTGCCCGCTCGCATGAAGTCTATCGCTATGACCGAGTGCAGGTCATTATGGGTGCAGACGGAAACCGAATCAAGCTCCGGGTCGTCAAGTATCTCGTGATAGTCATAGACCGCTTTTCCGCAGCCGTATTTTTCGACCGCAGCGTCCGCTCTCTCGGGGATAATATCGCAGAAATACTTTATCTCCGCCTTTTCGTTTTTCATATATGCGGGGATATGCGCAGAGTTCGCTATCGCGCCGCAGCCGATTATCGCAACCTTGATTTTTTCTGACACTGAAACTCCTCCATTTCAAGTTTATTTATCTATACATAATAATACCAAGACGGGCGCCAAAAGTAAACTCCGGCACAAAAAATATATACTTTTTTATTTTTTCGTTTAAATCGGACATTTTTTGCTTATTTGTTTCTTGTCTTTTCTCAGTGCAGGTTATATAATACAATTACATAATTGTTTCAATTTTTATCTGGAGATGATGAAGTGAGCAAAGTATCCGATTTTCTCAACTCAAAAATTGTCAAGAGCGATGTCGGAGAAGAAACCGTACTGACCTGGAAAGAGACGCTCTCTTATGCCCTCGGCCGCGGCGCGCAGGGCATGAACACGAGCATGACCAGTTCGAAGTACATAAACTTCTTCCTGACCGATGTTCTTTTCAAAAAACTCTCGAACCCCATGGGCGTTGCGTCAAAGATCAGATTTTTCTGCGGCATCTTCGACGCGATAAATGACCCGATGATGGGCGTTCTTGTTGACAAAACAAGGACAAAGGACGGTCAGATGCGACCCTATATCAAGTGGGCGCCGCTGTTCGTTTCGCTTGTCATGGTGCTGTTCTTCGTCGGCAGCGCAAACGCGAGCCCTGTTTTCAACATTATTTACACCACCTTCCTTTTCGTCATGCTCGACGTCACCTACACGGCGTTTGATATCCCGATGGGCGCTCTCGCCTTTTCGATAACCCCGAGCGGAATCGAGCGAACGAAGCTCTTCGGAGTCAGCTCAATAACCCGCTCCGTCGTCGGCGCTCTGCCGCAGGTTTTCGTCGCGGGCGCTGCTCTGCTCCCCTATTTCAAGGATCACACCCCGCAGGCATATCTGACCTCCGCGATAATCTCTGCCGTGTGCATAGTCGTGCTCACGCGCCTTACATATCACAACACACGCGAGCGCGCCCAGCACCAGTCCGACACGCCGAGCGTCAAGGAGTGCTTCGCGCTCCTGTTCAAGAACCGTCCCCTGCTCATGCTCTTCTTTGCGAATATCTTCTTCCTTATCTGCAAGATACCCGAGCAGATTTCGTTCTACTTTGTCGCCGACCTTCTTTTCAACAGAAAATACAATGTCTTTATAGATGTTATCAAATTCCCGGGCTTCCTGCTCGCGGGTATTCTCGTGCCCAAGATAGTCGAAAAGCTCGGCAAGCGCGCGGACTCGCGCAGATTCTTCCAGATCTGCTGCGTCAGTGCAATAGTGCTCCACCTGCTTTTCGCGCTGACCACCTACGGCGGTCTCGTCAACAAGCCCGCAGGTCAGTCCGCTTCGATATTCACGGCTATTCTTGTTATTCTCTTCACCGGTCTTACCACCATCCCGCTTGAGTTCAAGAACCTCATGCAGAAAGAGATGGAGGCCGAGACGGTCGACTACATCGAATGGAAAACAGGACGCCGCGTTGAGGGCATCATGCTCTCGATAATGAGCTTCACGGGAAAGATTGAGAACACCTTCGCTTCGTCCATCGGCATCGCCATTCTCGGCGTTGTCGGCTATGTCAGCCACACAGAGGGCTCACTGATTCAGAACCACAGCACCAATCTCGCGCTGTTCGCAATGACAACGATAGTCCCCGCAATAGGCTATCTGCTCATGCTCATACCTATACACTTCTATAACATCACCGGCGAAGGACACAGAAAGATGATGTCCGACATCGCCGAACGCCGCGCATCTATAGCAGCCGAGACTGCCGCCGAGATGCAGAGCGCAGGAGAGACAAAATGAACCCACGCTTCGTTTTCATAGCCGACACCCACCACTTCTCGCGCACCCTGTCAGACGGCGGCGAGGCATATGCCTACCGCAGCGAATCGGATCAGAAGTGCCTCGAAGAGACGGGCGAGATAATCGACGCGGCTTTTGAGAAGATACTTGAAGACCCGCCCGCCGCAGTGATGATAGCCGGAGATTTATCCGACGACGGCGAGCGCATATGCCACGAGGAGTTCCGCGAAAAGCTGCGCGAGCTTCAAAAGCACGTTCCCGTATATGTCATAACCGCGACGCACGACTGGTGCTGTGACGAGAATCCGCGCAGATTCACGGGCGGCGAGGTCACAAACGACGTTGAGACAGTCCCGCACGAGGAGCTGAGCGAATTCTACCGCGAATTCGGGCTCGACCGCGCTATAAGCTCATACAAGACACATCTCGGCATATACTCATATGTCGCGCAGATTGCCGACGGAGTCCGTCTGCTCGCGCTCAACGACGACCAGAACGGCAAAGGGCGCGCGGGCTACACCCCCGACCACATGGCGTGGGTCGAGGAACAGATACGTAAGGCAAAAGAGGACGGTCAGCTGATGATCGGCATGGAGCATCACCTGCTCATCGCGCACATCCACCCGTTCATCACGAGCGGTCACTGCGTCGGCGACCGCGAAGAGGTTGCCGCGAAATTAGCGGACGCAGGGCTTCGCTATATGTTCGTCGGTCACTCGCATATTCAGAGAATAGATACATTTGTATCACCCTCGGGAAATCCGATAACGGAAGTGAATATAGGCTCGCTGTGCGGCTATCCCGCGCCGATAGTCAATGTTACTGTAACGGACGACAACCGCCTGCACATAGTCACGGAGCATCTTGAGAGCTTCGAGGGCGCAGACGACGCGCAGGAGTTTTTGAAAGCGCACGCGGTGCAGATGATAGACCTGCCGCTCAAGGGCATACTCGTTAGCCGCGAAGAGTTCGGCAAAAGGCTCGACGCGCTCGGTGCGAACGGCAAGAAAATATCAGCGCTGCGTCCGATAGCAAAGCCGATTGCAAAGCTGCTGCTCGAATCCGATGTGATGAGCTTCTACAAAAAAGTGAACCGCCTGACCTTCGGCAAAATTCTCCGCAAGGAGGACGCCGAGGAGCTCGCGGACATGAAAGTTATCGACATTGTTCACAATGTCCTGCTCTCGTTCCTCGACGGCGGCATGAACAGAGTCGAGAGGGACAGCGCATACTACCGCCTCGTCACCGGGACGATATCGATTCCCTCGCGGATAATGAAAAACAACTCGCTGTTCAGAAAGCTAAACGAGTGCGCCGACGCGATACTCACGGGCAGCGACCCCGACCCCGAGGACGCAATAATATAAAAAATACAGGGCTTCCGTTAAAAATCGGAAGCCCTGTTTGATTTTCTGCTGTCAATGGAAATCCCACGAATCGATATCGGCATAGACATCGTTGATATGATTCGCGTTGCCGTATTTCAGCGTGCGCGTGTATATCGTAAGCCCCGAACGGTAGCAAAGCGGGACGAACGGCATATCGGCATTGAACGCATCTATAAATGTGTTCACATCGGACGAGCCTGTGAGAAACGCCGAATACGCAGTGCTCGCGGCGCCCGAAGTGTTGATGCCGTAAGCCACGCTGCCGCCGCTCTTGAGAAGCGGCGAAAGGCTCATATTCTCGGTGAGCTTGACCTCGCCTATATACATATCATATTTGCCGGACGCGACCGCCGAGCGGTAATCTTTTTCGCTCAGCGCGCTGACGGTGACGGAGATTTTGAGCTTTTCGAGCATCTCTTTTATGCTCTGCGCCGCCGCCGATTTGAAGCCGTTATCTTTGTTGACGACTATTTTTAGCGAAAGCTGTTTTTTGTTCGCGTCCGCGCGCACGGCGTCATTTTTTGAAGTATATCCCGCCTCGTCAAGCAGCTTTCCCGCCGCTTCGAGGTCGGTTTTGACTGTATAATCTTTGCCGGAGATAACATTCCAGTCGGGGTTGAACGGAGTATACGCCGCTTTTGCGTGACCCTGAAACGACTCGTCGGCGAGCTTCGCCCTGTCAATGGCAAGCGCCACCGCCTGACGCACCTTCTCGGATGAGAGCGCGGAGCTGCTCTTGTTGAAAGCGAGATAGACTAAATTATTCATCAGGATATCTGCGACCGACGAGGAATAGCGGGTATAAGAGCCGCCGCGCAGATCGTCAAAAGCGAAGCTTATATTGCCGATGGCGAGGGTATATTTGAGCATGCTCAAATCTTTGACATCATAGAGAGTGATGCTCGTTTTCTTCGGCGAGAAGTTGCCGCGCGCGCTGCTCGCTTTGAGATAGCCGACGCCGTTTTCCGAAGAATATGTGTATCTGCCTCTGCCCGCAGCGCCATCCTCGGCCGAGCCGCCCTTTGTAACGGCAAAGGTAAGGCAGTTGACAGCATACGGATCGTCATCGACGAGAGAAAACACGACGCTATTTCCGCTGACTTTTGCGCTGCTGAAATTCGCAAGCTGAGTTTTATATGCGGGCGATTTCTTCGCGCTCTCAAACGAGGCGACAACATCGGAAGCCGAGACGCTCGAACCGTCCGAGAACTTTGCAGACGCAAGAGATACCGTCAGGGTTCGACCGCTGCGGCTGTAATTCGACGCGAGAAGCGGCTGAGGATTATAATTTTTGTCGAGGGCAAACAGGCCGTCATAGATAAGCGGCATCAGCTGCTGATTGAGCATACTTGTTGCCGTAAAGGGATTGAGCTTGTCGCCTTTTGAATAGGGCAGTTTGAGGGTCTGCACCGCTTCGACCGCTTCGGGCGGCATGGTGGTTGTCTCGTCCCCGCCGTCCTTTTTGTTTGAACAGCCGCTGAATGCGAAAGAAAGCGCGACCGTCAGCACAAGTATCGCCGCCGTGGCGCGGATAATTTTTTTCTTCATACTTATCTCCTCTCGGGGAAGTGTAAAGTTATATAGCTTTACGCTATTTTATCAGATCTTTGATTATCTCGCCCGCCATTATCATGCCTGCAACGGGCGGAACAAACGATATACTCCCGGGCAGTGCCCTGCGTGAAGTCACTTCGACGGTCTCATTCGGCTTTATCGGCTGCTCGGGCGACCAGACGACTTTCAGGTGACTTATGCCCCTGACTTTCAGCTCACGGCGCATCACGCGGCACAGCGGGCAGACCGAAGTTTTTGTGATATCAGAGACCCGAAAAAGCGTCGGGTCGAGCTTATTTCCCGTGCCCATGCACGATATCAGCGGTATCCCCCTTCTCTGTGATTCGACGGCTAACGACAGCTTTGCCTGAACGGTATCGACCGCGTCAGCCATATAGTCATAGCGGTTCTCGAAGAAATCCGCAGAATTCTCTTCGAGATAGAACCCGTCGATAATATTCACCTTGCAGTCGGGATTTATATCTTTTATTCTCGCCGCCGCGACCTGAGTTTTTTTCATGCCGACCGTTGAAGAGAGGGCGTATAGCTGGCGGTTGATGTTGGTAATCGCAACCTCATCATTGTCGATAACGGTCAGCTCGCCGACTCCTGCGCGGGCGAGCGCCTCCACAGTATAAGAGCCGACGCCGCCGAGTCCGAACACCGCGACATGGCAGCGGCTCAGCTTTTCGACCGACTCCCCGCCTATGAGCATTTCACTTCTTGAAAAGCGCGAAAGATCCAAAATATCTGCCTCCGGTAGTTTCTTATGGGATTATTGTACACCATGGGCGAAGATTTTGCAATTTTTTATTGATAAAAGCGCGGTTGCGGTTGTTTTTTTGTCCGCTAAAGGTTATAATTAAATGAATATCAATCAAAATAAAGGATGTCATTTGAAATGAAATTAGGAATAGTAGGTCTGCCGAACGTCGGCAAGAGCACACTTTTCAACGCCATCACAAACGCGGGCGCGCAGTCCGCGAACTATGCGTTCTGCACCATCGAGCCGAATGTCGGCGTGGTCGCAGTGCCGGACGAGCGGTTGGACAAGCTCGCCGAGATGTATCACCCGGACAAGATAACCCCCGCGACGATCGAATTCGTTGACATAGCAGGTCTTGTGCGCGGCGCATCGAGAGGCGAAGGTCTCGGCAACAAGTTCCTCTCGCACATAAGAGAGGTCGACGCGATAATACATGTTGTTCGCTGCTTCGAGGACGACGACATTGTCCATGTTGACGCGACCATCGACCCGAAGAGAGACATAGAGACGATAAACCTCGAGCTCATCCTCTCCGACCTCGAGATGGTCGAGCGCAGGATAGACAGGGTCGCAAAGCAGGCGAGAAACGATAAATCCGCGGCCGCCGAGCTCGAGTTCCTCAAGAGGCTCAAAACCGAGCTCGAGAGCGAAGTGCCCGCGAGAAATGTCGAGTGCGACGAGAACGAGCGCGAATTTTTAGCTCAGATCGCCCTGCTCACCGCGAAGCCGGTAATATATGCCTGCAACATGAGTGAAAACGATTTTGCAAACAATATTGATACAAACCGCCACTATCTCGCGGTCAAAGAAATAGCTGCCGCAGAGGGTTCGGAGGTTCTGCCGATCTGCGCGGAGCTTGAGGCTGAGATAGCCTCGCTCGAAAAAGAGGAGCGCGAGATGTTCCTGACCGATCTCGGAATCGAGAAAGGCGGACTCGATCTGCTCGTTCAGCGCAGCTATCACCTGCTCGGTCTTATCTCATATCTGACCGCCGGCAAGCCCGAGGTCAGAGCCTGGACAATAACCCGCGGCACAAAGGCTCCCCAGGCGGCAGGAAAGATTCACTCCGACTTTGAGCGCGGATTCATACGCGCCGAGGTCATAAGCTTCGACGATCTCATCGCCTGCGGTTCACTGACCGCCGCAAAGGAAAAGGGTCTTGTCCGCAGCGAGGGCAAGGAATATGTCATGAACGACGGCGATGTCGTGCTGTTCAGATTCAATGTGTAAAAGGAGTTAATTATGGCTGAGGACAACAACATTCTTGATTTTTATCCCGACGGCGAGGAGGATTCCTGCGCCGAGGACAGCTACGTTACTCTCGTTGACGACGAGGGCAACGAGGTTGAGATGTCGGTAGTCGACATAGTCGAGCACAAGGGCGAAAATTATGTCATTCTCCTGCCCGTTGAAAACATCGAATCGGGCGACATGCAGTTCGCCGTGATGAAGATCGAATACGACGAGGAGACCGACGAATACACCTATGTGACCGGCAACGAGCCGGAATACGACGAGGTTTTCGTGGAGTTTCGCGAGAGGCTCGAACAAGAGCTGAGTATCATTGACGATGGCGGCGAAGAGCTCGACAGCGAAAATGGCATCGATCATTTCGACGAGGACAACTGATAAAATAACAAGCAAAAGCCGCCCGACTGTAATAAATACAGCCGGGCGGCTTAATTTTTTATATCAATCCGAGCCTTTTGAACGCGTTATAGAGTCCGTTTGAATTTATATCGTCGGTCACCATATCGGCGGCCGCGCGCAGAGCCGGAGTTCCGTTGCCCATGGCGACTCCGAAAGAGGCGAAGTCCATCATCTCAAGATCGTTGTCGCCGTCGCCGAAGGCTATTGTCGCGCTCTGAGGCGCGTCAAAGCGGCGCAGTATCTCCGCCATGCCGGTAGCTTTGGTGTATCTGCTGTCTGTCACCTCGCCGCAGCGGTCACCCATACTGCCGAAGCTGTAGCGCACAACGCTGAACCTGTCCCCGAGGTCGGTGGCAACATCGGAAAGCCCTTTCGGTGCTCCGTAATATATGAGCTTTTCGGCAACCGTAAGTTCGGGCACGCTCTCGACTATTTTTGTCATGCCGAAGAGCGAATCTATCTTGCCGCGGTCGATGCCGCCGGCGAGATAACGCTCAACTATCGCGTCCCCGCACCACTTTTCGAGCATCAGCGTATGCTCTGTCTGCACGCAGTACGGAGTGTGCGCGGCGGTGAAATAATCCGAAAGAAAGGTTATATATTCTTTTGAAAAGCAGTGCTGAGCTATGCATTCGCCGTCTGCCATAACATATGCGCCAGATGAGCATACTGCGCCGTCGAACTCCACTTTTTCGAGAAGCCACGGATATATCTGCGAACGCTGTCTGCCAGTGCAGACGAATAGCTTATGTCCGTTTGATTTTGCGGTTTCCAGTGCCTTGAGCGCTGAGTCGGCGAGCTTGCCCTGAAAGTCGACAAGCGTTCCGTCTATATCAAGAAAAATATATTTGCAGTCCATGCATTTCCTCCGAAAGCGTTTTCATTATGATAGCACAACCCGCGCTTTTTGTCCATTGCCGATTGAAAAAGCCGGTGCGTTTATAGTATAATCTTTTACACAGGGAATTTACAAGGCGGTGGAAAGCATGACTGATATCGAACACGCAAAACAGCTTCTTACAGACGAGGGATACACCTGCGTCATTTGCAGAGGCGATGACATACACACGAGCGAAAAGCGCGGAGTCGCGCCGCTCATTGAGCTTTTAGACAGCAATATTGATGTCCGCGGATATTCCGCCGCAGATAAGACGGTCGGCAAAGCGGCGGCGATGCTGTTCGTATTGCTCGGCGTCGGCGAAATATATGCCGTAGTTATGAGCCGGAGCGCCAAAAAGATTCTTGACGGGCACGGGATAAAATATTCCTGCGGCGAAGAGGTCGAATATATAATAAACCGCAAAAAAGACGGCATGTGCCCGATGGAAAAGGCGGTTATGGACATTGACGACCCCGCCGAGGCTTCGAAAAAAATAAAAGAAACGATTGAAAAGATGAGAAAGGACGGCTGACATGAAGCTTCATTACATGGGCAAGTTCAACCTCGACCCGGACAGCCTGCCGCAGGCGGAGCACAAACCCGGCGCGGTGGAGTTCAAAGAGGCGGACAGCATGAAAAAATTGTCCGTTATCGCGAACACCGTCGCCTGCATAATACTCGTCATTCTCGGCGCGGCGGCGTTCTTCAGAATTGTTCCCGTTGCAGAACCAAAATCCGCGACAATCACCTGGTTTGCGGCGCTCCTCGGCTCTATAGTGATAATCTTCCCGCACGAACTGCTCCACGCCGCCTGCTTCAAAAAAGATGTGTATCTTTACACAAATCTCAAGCAGGGCATGCTATTTGTTATCGGCACGGAGACGATGAGCAAGGGCAGGTTCATATTCATGTCGATGCTACCGAACTTAATTTTCGGCATTGTCCCCTATGTTATCGGCATGATTTTCCCAAAGCTTATATTCATGACCATGTTCGGCATGATCTGCACGAGCATGGGCGCGGGCGACTACTACAATGTTTTCAACGCCATACGCCAGGTGCCGAAGAACGGAAGAGTCTATATGTCCGGCATGCGGTCGTATTGGTATTTGGAGGAATAAGCCTTTAAAAATAAAAAACGCCCCGGCACGGATTATATTTTCCCGTGTCGGGGCATTTTCAAGAGAAGAAGTTAGCCGTTGTAGGACGCCACGTTCGTGATAACGACCCTATGACCCGTGTACTGCTTTTTCACCAGGTCCATCGCGATTCCCGATGTCACAGCAGAAACAATCTGCTCGCTGCGCATGTTATCAACAAGAAATGATATTTTCCACCGCTGCATGAGTTCACCTCCCTTTCGCTTGTTGAAATGAGTATACTAAAAGCAATGGGACAAAATCGGGGCGAACTATCATAAAAAGGCAGCTCACAATTGCAGCAATGGGACAAATATGGTACACTGTTACAGGTATAATATAGCCGAGGTGAAAAGAACATGTACAGTCCTGAATCCAAAAAGTTGGCTCTGACACGCATTAAAGAGATATTTGAAACCTACAGCGACTTCGAGCATCCGCTCACACAAAACGACATAGCCGAACACCTTGATCACGACTACGGAATCAATATAGACCGAAAAACAATCGGCAGAAACATATCGCTTCTCAAAGAGACCGGCATTGAAATAGAATCCGACCACCGCGGGAGCTATCTTGGCAGCAGATTGTTTGAGGACTCCGAGCTTCGTATGCTCATCGACGGCATTCTGTGCAGCAAATATATCACCGCCAAACACTCTGAAGATCTGATAAAGCGCATTTGCGGGCTTTCGAATATATATTTTCGCTCACACATAAAAAATATTTTTTCCGTTACCGACCGCTGCAAGACGGAAAATCCGTCTCTCTTCTATAATATTGAAGTGATCGACGATGCCATCGAAAAGAATCGGCAGATAACTTTTGACTACAACAAGTACGGAGCCGACAAGCAGCTGCACAAATCCGCCGAGCACACTGCCTCGCCCTATCAGCTGATAGTTCACAACCAGCGCTATTATCTCATGGCGCTCAACGAGCAATGGCAGAATATAGTCTATTATCGCCTGGATCGCATAACAAACATGCGGATTACCGACCTACACATGACCCCGCTCAGGAGCATAAAGGGATACGAGAACGGCATTGACTACGGCGAGATTTCTTCCGCGCTCCCGTATATGTTCACAGACAAGCCGCAGACCGTCGAGATGATTGTAAGCGTCTGCATAATCGACCAAGTTATCGACTGGTTCGGAAAAGACATACGCATATGCGATATCGGGGACGGCAAGTTCAAGGTCACCCTGCGGGCAAGTCTCAACGCCATGGAATATTGGGCAATGCAATATCTCAACTTCGCCGAAATAGTCTCCCCCGCCGGTCTGCGCGAGAAGATAAAGCAAAATATCGACAACGCAAAAGAAAAATATAAATAAAAATCGGGCTGAGCGCTTCAATATTGCTCAGCCCGGTTGCTTTGTCTGTTCAAAATTGTGCGTTTTTAAGCTCGTCTTCAAGCTTTTTCAAACGGTCGGTATCTGTTTTATATCTGGCGCTCGGATGATAAACTTCAAGCACAGGCAGCGACTTACAGGAGTCAACCCCCGAAAGGCGGCCCCTCACGCCCATCCCGCAACACACTATAATATCCGGCGAAATTATTTTGATCTCCCGGTCTATCAAGTCTTTGTATTTCTTAACATAGGCGGCAAGGCGGCGGGTTTGGCAGCTCGTAAACCCGCCGCGTTTGTTTATATTCATGAAAGCCACATACCGCAAGGCGGAAATGTCTTTTTCGGGTGTTTCAAAGTTTTCGTTCAGTATTGCATTGGCAAGAAGTGCGAGCCCCGAGGAAAAGCGGGTTCCTCCCTCTTCCCCGAGCACCACCCTGCGGCACCAAAAACCATCCTTTTGAGCTGTTTCGAAATTTTTCTCGGCGGTCTTTGTCTTTTTGAGGCACGCTGCCTCTTTGGCAATAAAAAGTATCTTCGTTGGGCTTTGCATATATGACGCTTCATCTATTATCCCGTCGGGGATAAAGTTATTCTTTGATATTTCGTTGTTGCTGTAATCTTCGGATATGTGACGTTTTCGCCACTCATCAAACAGTTTCTCCAGCTCTGCGCTGCGGTTATTACTCATAGCCTTGCCTCCCCGTTTTTTTATTTTATTATATCATCCCGAGCCAACTTCGTCAACGAAAGTTATGTCTGCTTTTTGGGTCATGCATCCTGCTAAAATAGGAATCAAGAGGGGTGAAAATATGGCTGAAAAAGCAATTTTAGAAATTTCGGACGGATATAAAATCGAAGAGAAATCATATATTGTTGACTGCGAAACCGCATGCCGCATTTTAACATCGGACAAACAAAGGAAATTCACATATGCCAAAAAACGTGGCGAAAATGTTGAGCTCACACAGCATATAATTATCTGCCCCGTCTGCGGACACCGAATGCCCGCCTATCCGCGATATGCAAACGGTTGGCTGACGCAGAGCTCTTCAAAAATAGCAAAGACTCCGAAAAATGTCATCAGGCAATGGTGCGAAGATAAAATAAGCGATTCAAAAGATACTATTTACTTGAATTTCATATCACAGCCGATGCTTGAAAATGTAATATGCACCTGTCCCGAATGTCGCTGTGAATCTAATTTGTTCAGCAAAATTGTGCGCTGCGAATTGAATTACCGCCGCCACAAGCTCTCAATATCCAGACAAATCGACGACACAAAAACGCTTTTGTCCGTCTCATGGCTCAAGGAAACGGTGAGCGTAAATTTTCCGATGTATGAGGAGCTTACATTTAACTTCAGAAACGGTCACACGTTCGTGCGGCTTCTGGACAGAAACGGGGCGGCAATTGCAACATGCGACGTCACCGAGCGAAAGGAGCTTTTGCAGGATAGCTTTTTTGCAAGATTATTGGGGTGTAATAAAAGAGTCGTTCGCCTTGTCAAAAATTTTTTTGTCCGCGAATGGCAGTCTAATCTGCCTTTTAAAACATCGGAGCTCAATCTGACAAAGTTCATGCTTTTAACCGAGTTTATAGGATACCCGAAGATTTTCTATCATTCGATACCGTATGCAATCGGGACGCACAATATATCCGCATTGTTTAAGTGCAGGCGCAGGGCTCTGCACAGCGCTCGTCGGATAGTAAAACGGTATGAATCCGTATCATGGATGAGAACAAAAAGCATCCGAAAGCTGATTTTTTTAAATCCTGCTTTTTTATTCTACGAACATGAATGCGAGGCTCTCTCCGAAATCTTTGTCAACGTAAATCTGTTCCGCTCGGTTTTGTGTATGCCCGATATTTTTACGGTTCTCGACAGACTCAACGAAAATCGCGGCACACTTGACTTTTTGCGTGATTACGCCGCCGTTAAAGGTGAAATGTCGTTGAAACGCGAGATGATGACCTCACCAGTTTATTTAAATGAGTACGCCTTCCATTACGGCGGTTTGAGCGACCGAGCGAAAGTGCGCGAGAGAAAACAATGGAAAAACGGTATTTCAATAAAGGATATATATAAATTTGACACCGCAAGAGTATCACTTCCCGTCTTCTCTTGTGATATCGGGATACCCGATTGCGTCGTATACGGATTTCATTTTTTCCGTCTCGGCTCCGAAAGCGACTATTTTGAAGCTTCAAACAAGCTGAATAATTGTCTGCGCTTTTTCCTGGATCGCTCCGACATGGCCGATAATAACCCTGTCATATGTGTATCTAAAGGCGAGAAGTTAGTCGCCGCGATAGAGGTGCACGGCAAATCAATTGTGCAAGCTTCCGGATATTCAAACAGACCGCTTGAGTATGACCCATATTTATACAAGGCATATACCCGTTGGTGCAAAAAATACGGCTTGCGCGAGGGCGAAATATGAAAGAATCCCGACACGCAAGCCCGATTCACACAAGGAATAATAAAACGGTTCGGTTTATTAAAAGCCGAACCGTTTAATTCATATAAACTCGCTTATCGGGATCTTATTGATATCTCTGCCTTTTTCATCTTTGAAGAAATCTTTTCTTCCGGTGCTTTCATAATCCCACAGCACGGTAATGCTATCTATCCGCACAGCATTCTCACGGACGAATCTTTTGATGACGGCCGTCCAGTCAAATCCACTGCCGGAAACGCGAAAAAACATATCGCGGCAGTCCTCAACAGTGTCGTACATCCCACCCAATCTGGCTCGCAAAAACTCGTCGTTCAGGGCTTCGATAACAAGCGAATTTAGCTCTCGGACATTCATATTAATCCCGGTCGGCAATTTATCGGCAACCGCCAAGACAAAATCGGCAGTCAGAAAATTATACTGTTTGTCCTCAATATCAATCATGAGATCGTGCACGGTATCCCCGTTGTAACCCGGGTACTCATGTCCGGAGTCTCCACGGCTCAGACCCTCGGCGTATGCCGATATGAGATTCAATATCAAACATTTCGTCCCGCACCGTGCCGTGTGTTTATACAGCCACTCTGCGGCATAGAGCGTGTCCTCCGCATCCTCACTGTCTGCGTAATAGTGACTGGTGCACGCAAAAGCCTTGCCATCCTGTCTTATCATCCACGCCGTTTCTCTGTTCATAACATTCCTCCTTTGATGCATTATACCAAACTCAATGCGTCAAAATCGGGACAAAAAACTGGGGATAAATTAAACAAAGCAGCAAGAATAAATCTTGCTGCCCTGGGATTTGTCTTTTTTTACAGACCTGTTCAATTATTTAATCAAGCGACTCCAAAATTTTTTCAATGGCCTCCGCATTGATTTTCTTTCTGTCTCCTTTTACGGCAACAGTCATATTGCACCTTCTGAAAATATACTTTGCGGCGTCGATTATCTGCTCCTTAGTTACTCTGAACCTGCCGTAAAATTCATCCGAATAATCTATCGACTGCGTTTTTAATATATGGTTGTAGTAAGCCATATTCCAATTCAAATTATCCGGATTATCCAAATCCAGTTCCCAATTAAACATCTCATAATTAAGATTCGCTTCAAAGTTAAACCGACCGTCTTTTGCCGCATTTAACAACTCGACAACCGTTTTGAAAACGTCCTCAATCTTATTTCTGTCAACTTCAAAGCTGAAGTTAATATTGCCTACATTGTCATATTGCTCAAAAGTGCTGTCGTATGAATAAATAATAGGATTGTCCTCGGACAGATAATTATACACCAGCGCTTTATCGCCATTGAACAGCAATGCATAAAGTAAATCATAGACTCCGCCCGGATATTTTGAACAATCAACATCAAATCCTATCTGAATATAGTGCCAATAATTATTTTTGATCCAAATTTTCTTTTTCCTATGAAAGAACTCGTTATTAACAGTAACTGTATTCGTAAAGCCAGGATTGCTTTGAGAAATATCAAGCTCACTGATTTTTTTATTCAGGGCGTCGAGATTCTTATCAGAGATATTGCCGGTCGCATATACAAAACAATTACCGGCAGAAAGCACCTTTTGTCTGAACTCGTTTATCCTCTTGACAGAAACACGGTCAATTGTTTTGCAATAGCCTAATACTATCTTTTCAACTTCGCTGTTTTTCCAAACTATGCTGTCAAAATAAAAATTGAGTGAACTGCGCCGATCTTTTTCTCTGATTTCGGCTTTGATCCGTCCTTTCTCATTATTGAAATCATGCGAGGTCAGCTTGATTTCGTCAAACAATCCGCATAAAATCTCAATGGCAAAATCGAACTCATGCTGAGGGCCGTCTATAGTAAAGCTCACAAACTTCTTATAAGTTGAACCCTGAAAGCACAAACCGTGCATTGCAAGGAGCTCATAAAAATTTTCGTATTTATTTTTAATATTTCTGAAAACGACATGTTCAAAAAGATGGCTGATGCCGTTATTGGACAAGTCTTCAAAAATGCTGCCGGCTCTCACATATAGCGACAAGCAGAAGCTTCTGAGATTCGGATTTGTAAAAGAATATATAGAAATACCGTTGACCGAAACCGAGCATTCGTTCATACATAATCACCTCTTTATACAATGATTATACACTATTAGCTTTAAATCCGCAATATAGTAATTGGGTTGAGCCAGCCATTGTCTGGTTGCGTATACAGCTGATGGTGTTCGAGCGGCTTATGTATCGCTAAGCCGTTTTGGACTCGAACCAACGACGCATACAGTCAGAAACATAGTCGCCTTGCAAGGGGCATCCCAAAATGCGAGCATTTTGGGGAGAGGACGAGGTGCGTAATGAATGAGTTTTCGCCAAAGGCGGAAACGAGTGATATGGAGCCACCGAGGACGAGGAGCGCGTCGCAACGCTCGTCGTTTCTTCCTGCTCAGAGCACCGCTTCATCTGCCGCAGGCAGCGCGGTGCTCCGAGCCAGTTAACAGCCATATGGCTGTGTGTGGCAGGGTCACTGTTTGTGGTCAGTAGGTAAAGTAAAACAGAGCAGAAAGATTCTAGTCTTACTGCTCTGTTAGTTAAATAAAATTCACTTAGTACAATGATTTTTTAATAAATGAAGTGTTTGCTCCGCAAACATGAAGCGACAACTTCGTTGTCATGAAGCGTTCGCTATACTCGCATGAAGTAAACGCACCTCTTGTTCTTTATACGGTTTGACCGCACTTCATTAGCGAAGCGCCTTCATTTTTTCATGCACCGATAAAAAGCGTGTACGCTTCAGACATAGAATCTTCCGTCAAGCAGATGCAATGCTGCGATATCAGACAGGGATTTATGGAGTATGCAGGTAATATGTCATTCACTAACTTAAAGGACAGCCTCTATAAAAACGGATATACCGGCAATCACTCCGGCAATCACTGAGACACATAATGATAAAAGGAATCCACTCAACGCACCATAACCGGCAGCTTTAGCTTTTGAAGGGCTTGTCTCCTTCCACACTAAATAAAGAATAAGTCCCACAATAGGAATAAAAAAGCCCAAAACTGACCATCCAAAGTTACTTGAAGCTTCTCTTCCAAGATTACTTAAAGCCGTCTTAATTTGCGGAGCATTATTTCCCGGCACATTGTTTTCTTGCGCACAGCCACATCCGGGACAAATCACGGCTTCGTCCATAATTTCCTTTCCACACTTTGAACAATACTTCATTTCAAATCACCTCTCAGTATTTTTTGTTGACAACTGACGGTATTATTTTATCCTACTTTATCCTACTTGTCAATAGTAAATAAGATTTTAGCGTATAATTATTTTAGAGGTGATAGTTTTGAAACCATTAAAAGAAAAAATAAGCATAACCATTGACAGTGATATTTTGGAAGCATTACGAATTTTTGCAGAGGATGACGATCGTTCGTTATCTCAATATATAAATATTGTTCTAAAGGCACACATAGCCGAGAAGGCGTCACACTCTACTCATTAAAATATTTAACTGTGCTTTATTTAAAACAATTTTTCCAAAAAATGCCTTAAAGGTGCAAATCATTGGAAATTTCCCCCATTTAACGAGTGATAAATATTGAATAAAACAAAAAATCCCGTCTTTCGACAGGATTTTTTGTTTTTGTGCCCCCATTGGACTCAAGTCAACGACCCTTTCGGTCAGAGACATAGTCGCCTTGCAGGGGTGCCCAAAAAGGCTTGCCTTTGGGGGAGAGGACGAGGTACGTAATGAATGAGTTTTCGCCAAAGGCGGAAACGAATGATATGGAGCCACCGAGGACGAGGAGCGCGTCGCAACGCTCGTCGTTTCTTCCTGCTCAGAGCACCGCTTCATCTGCCGCAGGCAGCGCGGTGCTCCGAGCCAGTTAACAGCCATATGGCTGTGTGTGGCAGGGTCACTGTTTGTGGTCAGTAGGTAAAGTAAAACAGAGCAGAAAGATTCTAGTCTTACTGCTCTGTTAGTTAAATAAAATTCACTTAGTACAATGATTTTTAAACAAATGAAGTGTTTGCTCCGCAAACATGAAGCGACAACTTCGTTGTAATGAAGTGCTCGCTATGCTCGCACGAAGTAAAGCGCGCTTTTAATTTTCATGCGGTTTGACCGCACTTCATTAGCGAAGCGACTTCATTTTTCATGCACCGAAGGTGTATTGAAATCAACGACCCTTTCGGTCAGAAACATAGTCGCCTTGCTCGCTTGGAGCGCTTCGCAATGCTCGTTGTTTCTTCCTGCTCAGAGCACCGCTTCATCTGCCGCAGGCAGCGCGGTGCTCTGAGCCAGTTAACAGCCGGTGCGGCTGTGTGTGGCAGGGTCGACGGTTTGGGTCAGCAAGTAAAGTGAAAAAGAGCAGGAAAACTGGTGTTTCCCTGCTCTTTTTGGCTCCCCCTGTTGGACTCGAACCAACGACCCTGCGGTTAACAGCCGCATGCTCTACCGACTGAGCTAAGGAGGAATGTTACTACCGCCCAGTATTAGTGGGCGGTAATTTATGTCGGCGTCGACTTATCTTCCCGGGAGGCTGCCCTCCGAGTATTGTCAGCACGAGTGAGCTTAACTACCGTGTTCGGAATGGGAACGGGTGGACCCTCATCGTTATAGGCACCGACTCTATCTTTAACGCTTTTAACGTTAAATCCATATATATTCTACATCGCTTTCGCACTGTTTTCTTTGGTGACCCGTACGGGATTCGAACCCATGTTGCCGGCGTGAGAGGCCGGAGTCTTAGGCCACTTGACCAACGGGCCGTATGGTACACCTTCAGGGACTCGAACCCTGGACACCCTGATTAAGAGTCAGGTGCTCTACCAGCTGAGCTAAAGGTGCATGTTGTTCTACGCACCCTGAAAACTGAACAAAGGAAGTAAGTAAGATGAACGAAAGGAAACAAAGTCAAGCCCTCGACCTATTAGTACTGCCAAGCTAAA
>ERZ791859.597-NODE-597-length-22684-cov-6.657254_pt1 | contig 22684 bp, 18 predicted proteins | sample MGYA00509943_ERZ791859 | MGnify/ENA primary metagenome ERZ791859 (study PRJEB30046, sample SAMN00792065) | human gut metagenome | study: EMG produced TPA metagenomics assembly of the A metagenome-wide association study of gut microbiota in type 2... | reverse complement strand
CCTATGATGACAGTGTTTTTCTTTTTCACTGTCTCTCATAAGGGGAGCATATCAGTTTCCGCCGGAGGGTGATATTGTTTACGGGACTCTGACTAACAATTAATCGGAGTTTTATAATTTTCTTGCGGCATTATGCGCCGCGGTATGCACTGTTACGCCTTCTTGGTCTGAGCCATAACTTCTGCCGCAAAGTCTTCGGTGCGCTTCTGGAGACCTTCGCCCATTTCGTAGCGGGTGAAGCCGATGACTTCGAATCTGCCGTTGATCATCTGAGAAACGCTCTCATCGGGGTTCTTAACGAAGGGCTGCTCAAGCAGGCAGACTTCCTTATAATACTTCTCGATGCGGCCTTCAACCATTTTTTCAATGATTGCAGCGGGCTTGGGCTTGGGATCGTTCTTTGCCTGTTCGCGGAGAATCTCGCGCTCATGCTCGAGTTCGGCCTGGTCGCAGTCTTCCTTGCGGAGGCAGGTGGGCTTTGCAGCCGCAATTTGCATTGCGACATCGTGTGCAACAGCGGGGAACTCGTTGTTGCTGATCTGAAGAAGTACGCCGATTTTGCCGCCGAGGTGGACATAGGTATCAACGATGCCTTCAACGCGATTGAAGCGGCGGATGGTGATCTTTTCGCCGATCTTTGCAACTGCGCCGTTGATAACGTCGCTGACGGTCTTGCTCTCGTCTTCGGAGAAGGACTGAGCCATCATATCTTCAACGGAAGCGGGATTCTTCTTTGCAACATGCTTTGCAAGGGAAGCAACAAGGTTTTTGAAATCGTCGGTCTTTGCAACAAAGTCGGTTTCGCAGTTGACTTCGATGATGACGCCGACGCCGCATTTTTCACAAACGAAGCAGTCAACAATACCTTCTGCCGCAATGCGGGAAGCCTTCTTTGCGGATGCAGCAAGGCTCTTCTCGCGCAGATAGTCGAGAGCCTTTTCAATATCGCCGTCACACTCTTTGAGTGCCTTTTTGCAGTCCATCATGCCTGCGCCGGAACGCTCGCGCAGAGCCATTACGTCTTTAGCGGTGAATTCCATTAAAATATCCTCCTGTAGTTATAATGCAATCGCTGATTAAAGCGGGAACCGAGCGCAGAACGCCCTGATATTTGCCCGCATTTAATCAATGTTACGTTCAAGCGGAGGAAGCCCGGCAGGCTTCTCCGCGGAAAAATCATGGTTGAATGATTGAACTTAGAAGTTATCTGCTTCGTCGGCAGCATCGTTGTCGATGGTTGCATCAACAGCGGCATCGGTCATCTGTTCGCCCTGCTTGCCTTCGAGGACTGCATCGGCGATCTTGGAAGCGATGAGCTTGACAGCGCGGATTGCGTCGTCGTTGCCGGGGATAACATAGTCAACATCATCGGGATCGCAGTTGGTGTCAACGATTGCAACGATGGGGATACCGAGGTTGCGTGCTTCCATAACGGCGATATGCTCCTTGCGGGGGTCAACAACGAACATGCAGCTGGGCAGTTTCTTCATTTCTTTGATACCGCCGAGGTTCTTCATGAGCTTTTCACGAAGAGCGCAGAGCTGAATGACTTCCTTCTTGGGGAGAAGATCGAAATCGCCGTCCGCTTCCATTTTGTTGATCTGGTTGAGCTTTGCAATACGGGTCTGGATGGTCTTGAAGTTGGTGAGAAGACCGCCGAGCCAACGCTGGTTGACATAGAACATTTCGCAGCGTTTTGCTTCCTGTTCGATGCTCTCCTGAGCCTGCTTCTTGGTGCCGACAAAAAGAACGGTGCCGTCGTTCATCGCAACATCGAGAACGAAATTGTAGGCTTCGTCAATCTTTTTGACGGTTTTCTGAAGGTCGATGATGTAGATACCGTTGCGCTCGGTGAAGATGTATTCCTTCATCTTCGGATTCCAACGGCGGGTCTGGTGACCGAAATGTACGCCTGCTTCCAAAAGCTGCTTCATAGAAATAACTGACATAACTAAAACCTCCTGTTTTTATTTCCGCCCCGTGCATCATCTTTTCGGAGAACCGCAGAGCGGCACAGCCCCGAAAATCCGCACGGGTGAGTTATTTCATACCGAGCCATTATACCATGGCCGTGAACGGTTTGCAAGCATATTTTGCCCGTCGAAACACCGAAAAACAAATATATTTAGACTCGGAATCATATGTGCGCACGGAAGGCAAAGTTCTGATATAAAACAGAGTCGTTAAGCAAAATACGGCAAAAATGTGTCTTAAACATGAAAAAATAATCTCAGTACGGAAAAATGCACAACGCAAGCACAATAGGACGGTTTTCTGCCAAATTCGGCAAAAGAAAGCAGGTAAATTCAGATGATTAGGTGTTGACAAACTGAAAACAGCGTGATACACTGGATATGTCAAATGAACTGCGGCGATCCTGCACGACTCACAGCGTTTTTTCCCGCAGCAAAATTTAATCACAGAAGCCGATAAATCAGTCCGCAGTCCGATTTGAAAGGATCCGGATCAAAACATGCGTCTGTATTCAATGTATAATATGTGTGCTTGCGGAATGCTGATTTGAAAGACAACACCCGTCGGTGCGTATTTTTGTGTACGGCGGGAATCATCCGACAACGGACCGGGGGGAACGGAAGAGGATGCGGGGTTCGGATTGAGACGTTAAACAAAATATAATGCTGTATTTGCAGCTGCACGGAGCATTAACATTCAGTGCCGTTTAGGTTTCGTTAAGCATGTTTCGCCTGTGCGGAAGCATCATCCGAATGCGGAACGGGCTGATTCAAAAGATTCGTGCGCTGCGGCAGCTTTATACAGTCATGCATGGCTGCATTGCATATGCGGGAACAGGGCAGTTTCCCGATCCCGCCGTGCTGCGAGGCAAGTTTTGCGCCGCAGTGCAGCACATGTGTGCAAGATATTATTAATGGGAGGCACTTATTAATGAAAGAACTCAAACGCATCTCTGCCTTTTTCATGGCAATGCTGATGATGCTGACTGTGTTCTCAGCATTCTCCGTCGTTTCGGCGGAAGGCGAAGCAGCGGGCGGCACGCAGCCCGTTTGGCCGGCGCCGGGCTCCATAAAGCTCGACAAAGACGCCGCCGCAGTTGCAGGCAAGGAGAATCTCTGGGAAGTTACCCTCGGCATTCAGGGCAAAAACTTCGAAACCACGTCCGACGTTGTGTTGGCTATTGACAATTCCAACAGTATGTACGAAAACGATCGCATGGTGCAGACCAAAGCGGCTGCAAATGCGTTCGTTGATGCACTGCTTACGCAGGACAGCGCGACCCGCATTGCGGTTGTTGTTTTCAACCTCACTGTTAAGCAAACAGGTTTCTATGATTACAGCAACAAGGAAGAACTCAAAGCTTACATCAATGCTGTTTCGCAGAATAATGAGGACGGCGGCACATTCACACAGCTCGGCATCAAGACTGCCCGCGATCTACTGAAATCCCCGGCTTCAACCGGCCTCAACAAGAACATTGTTTTGCTCAGTGACGGCGTCCCGACTGCGAGCTACCATGTAACAGGCACGGCAACGGGAACGTGTTTTTTGGGATTTCACAATACTGGGTATGATGAAAGCACCGTAAAAGTTAACGGATGCAATTATAATGAGCAGGCAGGTAACGGAAAAAGTGCAGATGATGGCTCAATCACCTTGTCACTTACATGCTCACACGGTAAGACGGCAACCAAGACTTTCGACATTAGCCATTCATATGCCACAATTTGGGAAGCACAGCAAGCCGCAAACGACGGCATGACCGTATTCTCAATTGCGCTTCAGGCCGGAACGACCGGTGAAAACGTTCTTCGCGCTTGTGCAACAAACCCTGCAACGGGCTTCTACGCAATCGCTTCCACCGACAATATTGCGGAAAAGCTGACCACCGCTTTCACATCCATTGCGGGCAGCATTGCGATCGCTGCACGTAACGGCGTTGTCAACGACCCCATGGGCGAACATGTTAAGCTCAACTTCAGCGGCGAAGCTCCCGTTATCACTACCGATTTGGGTGTTTACACCGCCGGCAATGCGGACATTTACATCAGCCAGGGTACGGCGACATATGACGCCGAGACCCGCGCCATCAGCTGGACCGTCGGCAGCGTTCGTGAGGGCGACAACCCCATCATGAAATACAAAGTCGGCATCCTTGACGACTATAATCCCTCCACCAACGAGGTTCTCAACACCAACGGCAGAACAACTTTCAGCTATAAGAACTACCTCGGCGAGGACACTGTCGGCGATTTCCCGATTCCGAAGGTCACCGTAGGCGGCGGCGCGATACTTGTTCACTGGTATCAGGTCAATTCAAACGGCGAACCCATCAATGAGCTGGGTCAGACTGTTGAAGGCCCTGCCTATGCAGAACAGATTAAGCCCGCAGAGTATTTTGTGGATAACGGTTCAACCGGTCTCAGCTACAACACGCCGTACACCGTTGCGAAGACCGATTTTGCAGGTTACAAATACTACGGAAAGTACATTGTCAACAACGGCAGTCTCACCGTCGGCGATGCGGCAACCGTAACTCTCAACGCAGCGAACTCCAACCAGCATGTTTGGTTCGCATACACTCAGAGCTTCAGCGTTGGCCACGTTCAGTTCGCGGCAAACGAGAAGGATACCACCGTTTACTACACCGAGCATACCGTTGAGCAGTTCAACCTTACCTCGGTTGTAACAACCGGATTCCTCTACGGCGGCGCATTCAGCGATGAAGCATGTGAAACGGTTCAGACCTTTGCGCAAGGACAGAATGCAACCGCGTTCACTCCCACAGCAGGTGCTACCTATTATATTTGGGAAGCGGACGCACAGTTCCTCTCCCCGAGGAACCTCAGCTGCTGGAATCATGTTTCCGAAAACACCGTTGACGTTACCGGCTTCTACCTTGTGACCCCGGTCGATCGCCTGAATTACAGGGAAGTCGGCTTCATGGTCGGCAGCGAGACCCTGCCCGCAAAGCAGTTCACCGAGACCTATATCAATGAGTCCGGCGTTGAGAGCACTCAGGTTCTTACCGGCAGCAAGTGCTATGTTTACGACACCGTAGAAGTCGATTTAAACAACGGCACAAGCGATGTGTACAACGTTTCAAACGTTAACATCGGCAAGACCCACGGATACCTTGCCTGCTACGGCATGGATAAGAACACCTATTGGCTGAATGCAGACGCTGAAATCACCTTCACACCCTATTGGATCACCCTTGACGGCGTTAAGGTTGCACCGCAGACCCGCACCGCAAAGTATTACGGCCCAGGTTCGGATGCTGACGGTAACCACAAGAAGTTCAAAGTTGTCGAAACTGTTGCAAGCGGCATTGCAAACGCTTTTGTTGACGATGCACAGCAGGAGAACATGCTCGTTCTGATGAACAGCTATTTTGCAAACGGAGCACCCATCAATCCCGTTGATGAACCTGTTCAGGGCAATATCGTCACCGTTCACGACGGCGAAACGCTTTACACCGTTGCAGCGGAGAACAATGCGGTTCAGCTCGACTATATCGGCGTTGAAGGAAAGCTCTTTGCAGGCTGGTTCGCGGATGAAGCATGCACCGTTCCCGCAGACCTTTCGAACATTACCGAAAGCATTGATGTTTATGCAAAGTACGTTTCCGATTCCTATCTCGGGCTTCGCTACTATCGCAACGGATTCTTCAGACTCCGTAGCCTGACCCTCGTTTCTGCAATCGACGGCAGAAATTACGCTGAAACAGGCTTTATCGTTAACGGCGAGAGGATTTCCGTTTCCGATTACAGCACCCGTTACGGTCTGCGCAGTGCGCGCAGCCTGTTCGGCAGGGGCGTTGCCAAGGATGCGCTTGTTATGAGCTGTGATTATGCTTTCGACGGCGTGACCTACGGCGCAAGGCTCAACATCACCCCCTATTGGGTAACTTTGGATGGCACGACCGTTCGCGGCGAAACCCGCACCCTTACCTATAATTGGTACGGAATCACCGAATAAGCGAAAGGAAGGATAACACGCATGAAAAAGTTTGATCCGACCCTCAACACCGTTTTCACCGATGACGGCAAGCCCGTTATTGCTCCCATGGGACGGCCCAGCGGCTCAATCATCGAATCAATCGGCGAGAACCTGAACGTTATGACCCTTGGCGACGGAACTGTTATCTACTTTGATAACTTCGGAAACATCGTCAATCCGTAACATATAAAACCATAATGATTGCATGATTCATGAAATTCATGGAATTCATGGAATTCATGAAATCGGTGCAATTGACACGAAGGCGACGGGGCAGATGCTGCTCCGCCGCTTTCAACATAACTGCGGATGCGCACGGACATTGCAAAAGAGCTGAACGGAGGCACGGAACAGGATGGAAAAAATCAATATCGAGCTTGCGGGCATCCCGCTTGAGCTGACGCTCAGATACAAAATGTTCCGCGATAGATATGCGGATTTTCAAACGGAAAAAAAACCCTGCGCCTGCATTGAAATCACGCCGGAGCAATGCGCCTGCGCCGCACGCGGTTACGAACCGGGAACGCTTCCCGAAAGCGTTGAAGATCTTGAGCTTTGCGCCAAGGCCTGCGCCGCGCTTCTTCCGCACGGGCGGGCAATCATTCATGCGGTTTGCTTCGTGTGGTGCGGAAAGGCATGGCTCATCTGCGCTCCGAGCGGAGTGGGAAAAACAACGCATTATAAGCAGTGGAAACGCCTTTTCCCGAATGAAGTGGAAATGCTGAACGGCGACAAGCCCGTGCTGAATTTCGAAAAACAGTATGTAACTGTTTCGGCTTCGCCGTGGGCGGGAAAGGAAAACATGCGGCAGCTGCGCACGGCGCCTCTCGGCGGCATTGTGTTTCTTGCTCAGGATAAGCAAAACATAATTAAACGCTTGTCTCCGAAAGAAGCGGGTGTTCGGCTGTTTCTGCAATTCATAATTCCGTGCGACAACGCGGAACAGGTGCGTTTTGCAGCGCAATATACGGAACGTATACTTGAGCGCACGCCGGTTTGGCTGCTCAGGAATCGCGGGGACGGTGCATCGGCCGAGCTTTGCCGAAGGACGCTTGAAAGCGAACTTTGCTGCGCTGACAATTAACGGTGCAGTGTTTGGAATCATTCGGCTTTTGAAGGGTGCTTTTGAAGGATAATCGACCGAACGGAGGGTTTGAGAGTTTATTATGGAATACAGAGTTAATCCGAATGCGGTTTATGTTGAAGTTTGTGATGAATACCTGCTTGTTGCCGTTGGTGAGGCGCGGGGAAAACTGCCGCAGCTCAGGAAACTTTCGGAATCCGGCGCGTTTATTTGGCGCGGGCTTGAAAAGGGTCTTGCTTCGGAAAGCATTATTTGCGCTGTCATGCAGGAGTATGAGATTTCTCGTGATGAAGCGCAATCGGGGTTTTCTGCCTTTGTTTCAACTTTGATGAAAGAGGGTTACATAACCGAATCCGAATGATTTTACACGATTGAAACGCTGAATTAAAACCGAATTTAAGCGCAGTCGATTCAAAAAATAAGGGGTTTGCTGCATCGGTTCCAAAACAAACGGGCTGCTGTCAATTCAGCTCTGCAAAATCGGTCGAAAACTTAAAGTTTTTGCACTATGATGCATTTGCTTGGTTTTTTCGCTGATTTGTGCTATACTAATAGCGCAGGAGGGGTGAAGACATGATAGATTCCCATGAACTTAAGAGGCGTGACAGCTATTTAAATAAACTGATCGGCTTTCAGGATACGGAGCCGGTCAAGGTAATCACCGGCATTCGCCGCTGCGGCAAGTCCAGCCTGTTAAAGCTGATGGTTCGGCATTTGAAAGATACCGGTATTCAGCCGGAGCAGATAATCGAGATGAATTTTGAATCCTTCGATTTCCGAGGGATGAGTGCCGATGATATTTACCACTATGTAAAAGAGCGCGTTGTCACAGGAAAGAGGATGTACCTTTTCTTTGATGAGCTGCAACGGATCGAGGCGTGGGAGGATGCTGTAAACGCCTTCCGTGTGGATCTTGACTGCGACATCTATGTTACCGGGTCGAATGCCTATCTTCTTTCTTCAGAGTATTCAACCTATCTCTCCGGGAGGTGCGTCGAAATCAAAATGCTGCCTCTCTCTTTCCGTGAGTTCCTTGATTTTCACGGTTTTGAGGTTCGCGAAACGCAGAGTGCTCTCGGTGGACTCCGCAAGCAGGTATTTGATAAGAACGGTGAACGCTACGAACTGCGAGAAGTTTTTGACGCCTATATGCGCTTCGGTGGAATGCCCGGAATCTCCGATGTTGGGCTGGAACAGGAAAAGGCACTGTCGCTTCTCGACGGCATCTATTCCACAGTTGTGATTCGTGACATTCTGGAGAGAGAAAAACGCAGAGGTCAAAAGCAGATCACAGACCCTATGCTGCTTCGTAAGATCATCCTGTTCCTTGCGGATAATATCGGCTCCAGCGTGTCGATTGCTTCTATCGGCAATACTTTGGTAAACGAAGGCCTTCTGGAGGACGGCAAGCGCAAAGGCGCACCCAGTGCGCATACCGTGCAGGCATATGTAAATGCGCTTCTGGAGAGCTACTTCTTCTACGAGATCAAACGCTTTGATATCAAGGGCAAAGCCTACCTCCGTACACTCGGAAAATACTATATCGTTGACATCGGACTTCGCAACTGTCTGCTGGGTTTTCGTAATCGGGACAGCGGTCATGCCATCGAGAATGTCGTTTACTTTGAGCTGCTTCGCCGTGGCTATGATGCAGCGATCGGCAAAATCGGCAATGCGGAGGTTGACTTCATTGCAACGACCGCCGATGAGAAAATGTATATCCAGGTAACGGAGTCGATGATGAGCGAAGATGTACGCAAGCGGGAACTTTCACCGCTGCAAAGTATCCGCGACAACTACGAAAAAATCGTGTTGTCTCTTGAACCGGGTCTTGATACTTCCTATGACGGAATCAAATCCGAGAGTCTCATCGATTGGCTGCTCAGCGAATAAGCACTGCATTTTCAGAGCAAAGCAAAAAGTTTTTGCGGTTCAAGTCATAAACTTCTTTAGTCCGGAAATTTGGACACCTTCAGACTTGAAAGCAGATACAATCGAAGAATCTAAAATGGACTGTTTCGGCTGTTTCCACAGGGAGAACTGCTTTTAAGGACAGTACGAGAACAGCAAACCTGAACAAGTCCGTTTGCTGCACACAAAAATCATGCTTTCTGCATAAGCCCGCTTCGCTTGAGCCGGGAAATGTAATGTTCGGCACTCCCCGGATTGCCCTCGTTCAAAAAAAGCAAGGCGTCCGCCCCGTATGTTGGGACGGACGCTGTTTAGCATCGGCCTTATTTGTTTAAATTCCGAAGTCCGTTATGATGCTTATGCATCCGCAACACCGCCGTGCATGTTGCTGAACAGCTGAAGAATCCTGCTGTAAGCTGCATCATCAACAAAGATGAAGTAGTGCAGAGTGCCGGCATCGGAATACTCAATCCCGAGTTCGGACAGAGTGTATCTGTCGATGTAACCGTAATCATCGATGAAACTTTTATCATACATTCCATCGTCAAGCTCACTGTTGTATCTGCCGGAAGCTATCGTGCTGAACCACACGGACAGAACATGCTGACCCGGCTCCGGTGTTTTGCCGCGGCTTTGTTCAATGCAATTCAACAGAGTATCGATTGTTTCGCGGTTTACATAAGCCTGCTGCGCAAGCGCCGGAGGATTCATGCCGTCAACATTGAAATAGACAAAATTGCTTTGGAACATGTCATCCAAACCTGAAATCGAGCCGCCGACAATGTTGAACGAGCCGCTTTCAAGTGCGCTGAGCGTTTCATTGAATCCGCGTTTTTTCTCCGTTTTCCTGTTTTCGTAAGAAATAAGCATACGAAGAGATTCGGGAGTGTTTTCATCAACAGCAACAACGCGGCAATAGTTTCCGCTTATGTCGGAAAGCACTGCGAATTGGAAATCGTTGCCGAATTCACCGCTTTCCATAAAGCTCCATGGATTCATGAATTCCGCCGAGTCTCCGTCGTCCTCACCGCCGATGCCGAACTGGTGCAACAGCTTGTCGGAATCCAGAGCTTTCAGCTCACGCATAAGCGTGTCATGGAAGCTTGCGTCAAGCCCGTGCGGCAGGGCGACTTTTCCGTTTTCGAATCGGGACAGGTTGACATTGCTTTCAACATAATCCGTGTTCATCAAGAGAATGTCGCGCAGCGTAAACTCTTCGTTCTTCCACAAATAGTCATATGAATCAAGGGAGGCCGGATAATAATATGTCTGCCCGCTTTTGAGTTTTACGGCGAGGGTAACGGTGTTTTCGAAACGGTCTAAGGATCTTATGACGGATGATGGATTGAACAGGGAATGTCCGATTATTTGCGATTCGGATGACGTATACGCATAGGTGGAAATATAATCGAAATCGGCTTTTGAAAGCTGTTCACAGTAGTCAAAAAGCATTTCATCATGAAGCTGAATGCGTTCCGAATCCTTGTTTCCGCGCCAACAGAGCGAGTAAAAGCCCGAAGAAGGAATCAATCCGCCCTGCACGGTGACGTATTCGATATTGCTTGCGCGAATTTCGATTTTTTCAGAGGCACTTGTCATTGCTGCCGAGCAAAGCAGAACGATTGCGACTCCCGCAAGCACGGCGGGGAAGAACATCAGCCGCTTTACTGCGGATTTGAAGCTGCGAAGTGTGATCCAGCTGAATCCGAAATACACAACAACTCCGACAATTGCGGGCGCGATGAGATGATTCCATGCAATTTGGGGACTGTCCGAATAAACATCGGGATAGAACACATCATTCGTGAACATGAGCGATGCGGTGAGTGCAAAGCCGATGCTTATCAGGACGTGGATCCAACGCGTTCTTGCAGGTTTGCCCGCTGTTTCCGCCTGCGCGTTGACAAAAGCGAAATATGCAGCAATCAGAACCGCCGCACAGCACAGAACGCGAACAAGACAGTTCAAAAATGTTGACGCGGCAGGGCTGACGGGGAACAGCAGCTCCGTAAACGTGAAGGCTGATTCGGTGTTGTTCATGAGCGCATTGTATGCAATATTCGGCAGAAGAAGACAGACGAACGCAAGCACAATGGTCGGGAAAGTACGTGTGGACAGCGAAAAAACAAGCACAAATCCGCCGAACAGCATCAATCCGCGAAGCAGTGACTCACCGATCGCCTCCGCAACCATGGCGAAACTCGGAACAAGGACGGATGAGTTGGAAATTGTTGAAACAAGGCTGCCGACGAATGCTCCGAGAATGTTTGCGGCGGCGCAAATGCCCGCCCACGCAAGCATTGCGGTGAAGGCCGAAATGAGCATGGTTCGTTTTGCGACAGGAATGCTTCCGCGGAAATCCCATGCGGAGCGGACCAGGTGCTTCACAACAAAAACAAATCCGGCAACAAAGCAGAAAAGACTGATGTAACTTACGGCGGAAGATTGGATATACACATTTGCACCGAAGAGCAGCATTGACAGAAGGTTTTGCGTAATCCCGAAAAACGACAGCATGGATGCGACAAATTCGATCGATGCAAATACGATTCCCGTGGTTGAAAACTCCCTCAGCATTTCGCGGCAGTAGGATTTGCTGAAAAACGGAACGCGATTCTTTCTCATGGTTGGATTCTCCTTATTTGATTTCATCAAAATTGTAGCCGAGGGAAGACAGTTCGTATGTAAAAACTTCCTCGATTGATAAGGGAAGCATATCCATTATCAGCGGCTTCAACGCTTCGATTTTTGCCGAGGTTTCGGCTGCTTCGCCGCGCACAAGAACGTATACAATGCTGCCTTGCTTGGTGAAAGAAAGCAGTTCAACATCCTTGAAGTCCTCCGGCGTAACCTGTCTTGCGAATGCAAGCTGAACCTTAAACAGCTGTGATTTAGCATCGGCAAGGTCGTTTTGAAAAACGATTTTACCCTGATACAGCATTGCAAACCGATCGCAAGTGTCCTCAAGTTCGCGCAGGGAGTGACTGGTCATAATGACGGTTGAACCGAAGTCACACATATCGCGATAAATAAGGCGTTTGGCAATGTTGCGCGCAATCGGATCCAGTCCGTCAAAGGTTTCATCAAAAAGAAGAACATCCGCATTGCAGCTCAGCGCAAGCACCGTCTGCACCTGCCTCACCATACCTTTGCTCAGGGAACGAACGCGGCGTTTTTTATCGAGCTTAAAAATGTTGAGCAGCGCATCAAACTTTTCAAACGAGAACTTGGGATAGCATGAAGCATAAAAATTTGCCATGCGTTCGATCGTTGCCCCGCCTCCCGTAAGGTGCATTCTGTCCGGAACAAAAACGAGGTGCGTTTTTGCGGCGGGATTGTCATAGACCGGTTCATCGTTAATGAGCACGGAACCGTCATCCGCAGTGTAAATTCCCGCAATTATGCGCATAAGAGTGGATTTACCCGCGCCGTTCGCCCCGACAAGCCCGAATATGCTGCCCTTTGGAACAGAAAAACTGACTTTGTCCAATGCTTTGAGTTCGCCAAAGTTTTTTGAAAGGTCGGTTACTTTAATCATATGTCATTTTTCCTCCGTTTGGTTGTTTTCGATAATGTTTTCATCATAGGCTTTGTTCACTGCGTTGATAACATCCGCCCTGTTGAAACCTGTCAGCTTAAGCTCACGTGAAAGTGCGGTTATTTCGTCAAGAAGTTTGCTGCGTGCTTCGTGCAATCGCTGCATTGCGTCCGGCGAAACGAACCTCCCGCTGCCGGGAACGCTGTAACAAAGTCCGCGCCGCTCCAGTTCGGTATAAGCCTTTTGAAGCGTGTTCGGATTCACGGAAAACTGCACCGACAATGCGCGCACGGATGCGACGGGCGAATTGGGTTTCAGCTCGCCTGTGAGTATTTCTCGCTCAATACCGTCTATGACCTGTTCATAAATCGGCGTTCGAGAAAATTTATCAATCTGCAAAAAAGTCCACCTCCGTTCGTACTGAATCAGTTGCCACAACTGTGCTATTGATTATAATACAGCAGCGACGGTTTTGTCAACGCCTTTTTCAAAAAAAGGTGATCCTGCAAAATTTCCCGGGAAATACATTGAATTCATCACTTATTAAGTATTCATGTGCGATTCGGCGGCAAAAAAATGCGAAAAATGAGTGCAGAATTCGAATATTCTGTGACAAAAGTCGAAAAATTACAATATGAGTTTGGAAATGGGTTGAAATGAACCGTGAAATATGCTAAAATAACCGATATGTTTGCGAAAATTCTATTTTCGGAGGAGTTGCTTGTGAACAAGCTTTGCAGGCGCGCACTGTGTGCGATAACAGCATTGCTGTTTGTGCTCTGCTCTCTGCCTGCCGGCGCAAGAACCGAGACGGAAGCGGGCGGGATTACTTCATATGCAGAGGATTCAAACGGAGTTGTTGAATACGAGATCAAGCCCCGACATTCGGATGGGGTAACTTTGGAATACAGCGAAACGGTTCTGCGCGGCAACCTGCATTCAGGTGTTTTCACGTTTGCGGAAACGAAAACGGTGACCCTCGTTGCAAGGTTTGCGGAGGGCTGGAGCTATAACGATAAATACAGCGTGTTCTTCCCAAGCAATCCGGCGCGAAGAACCATATTGCTCAACAGCGATGCGAGCATACGTTTTTCGTTTTCCGCAATCGCAGGGGAGAGCGTGGCATTCTCTGACTTATATCTCTTGGGAATTTATGCCGCAGTTGAATCCCTTCCGCGGCTGGATATCACAACCTTAAACGATTTTTCGCTTATCGGCAAGGATAATTGGGTGTCTGCAAATTTCAGTTTGACTCTCGGCACGAAAAAGTATTCAAGCGGCGAGTTCAGCGGCTCGGGCTATGTTAAGGGGCGCGGAAATCTGTCTTGGACGCAGCCGCAAAAGCCCTATTCGATTAAGTTGGAACAAAAAACATCGCTGCTTGATATTCCTGCAACAAAGCGGTATGCAATCGTTGCAAGTTACTCGGATCCCTCCCTGATGCGCAATCTTGTGACATACAAAGCCGGTGCATTGCTTTCGGGCATGGACTATGTTCCGAAATGCGAATTCGTTGACGTTTATTTTAACGGAGAATACAACGGAATTTATATCCTCATAGAACGTCCGGGCATTGAAAGCACAAAAATCGATATTGACGAAGCGGATGAGAGCGATATAACGGGCGGTTATTTCATCGAAAAGGATATTGCGATGAAGGTTGATTTTGCACGGGATATGTGGTTCGACTGTCCGTATTGGGCGAATCAGACGCAGGATTATTTCGTGCTTAAACAGCCGGAACCCGCTTCATCCGAACTCACGGCGCGAATGCTTGAATACCTTGAGGAACACATGAAGAGCGTTCATAATGCCGTGATGGGAATAAGCGGCGAAGATTATCAAAAATACATTGATGTCGATTCATGGATAGATTACATCATTATTCAGGAAATAACAAAGAACATCGACGGTAATTTTAAAACAAGCTGCTATCTGTATAAACAGAGTCAGGACGACAGGCTGTACATGACCGCAATATGGGATTTTGATATTGCGTTCGGGCTGACGGCATTTAATAATGCCAGTGCGGAACACAATGATGTTGAGGACTGCGTCGGCGGAAGAGGACCGGTCGGGTTCATTGCGATAAACAGTTCCGCTCCGTGGTTCAACGCATTGTATCACAACTATCCGGATTTTCAGGCGCGGTTCAAACAGCGCTACAAAGAATACCGCAGCACGTTGATTCCCGAGTTTTTTGCACTTATCAACGAACAGGCGGCGTATTTATACAATTGCACTGCCGCAACCGAAGAAAAATGGGAAAAGAACTTTGATCACGGCGTCAATTTTCTCACCAATTGGCTTACGGGACGAATTGAATGGCTGGATTCTCAATTGCTTGACGGACAGAGCGGAATTACCGATCTTAATTATGCTTTGAACGTTCCGGGCGGCTCACTTGAGTTCACATCCGGGACGGATGATCCGTTTGTCGGCAGCACGACAGTTTCAAGAGGCATGGTCGGCAACACCGTTGTCGGCGGACGCATTGCTGCCGTAAGCTCGAATGCGGGCGAAAACAATTCAGAAAGCGATTTGCGTCTGACAGTGACGATGAAAGCGGGGGACACACTGAGTTTTGATTACTGCGTCAGCAGCGGGGTTGACACGGACAGGTTTATCTGCACCGTCGGAACAAAGGTCTTGATGAAGATATCGGGCGAAACGGGATGGACGAAATACATTTTCACCGCACCGATCGACGGAAGGTATTGTTTCCGCTGGAGCTATGAAAAGGGAAACGACAAATCGGCGGGTGTTGATGACTGCGCTTATATTGACAACGTTGAGTTGAAAGCCGTGGGGCTGGATGCCGCTCGCGGGGATGTGAACATGGATGGGAAAATTACCCTTTCGGACAGCATGGCGGCGCTGCGCACCGCGCTCGGACTGGACGGGTTTGACCCGGAACGGCGCGAGCTTTCGGATTATAACTGCGACGGCGCAATTTCCGTTGAAGATGCGGTTGCAATCGCAAAAAAGGTCATGCATATTGTGTAGCCGTTAAGCAGAGTGCCCTCTCTGCGCATTGAACATTACATATTCAAAAATCAAAAAACTGCCGCAGATGCAATCACTGCGGCAGTTTCAATTGCGGACAAATCATGAGAAAAGTTCTCTGCTCCGTTCGGGTTTTCATGAAACACTCTGCACAAACTCGGGAACACTCGATTCGGCTCTCCGTAAAAGCCGAATTTTCGGGGTATTCCCGATTCAAAGGTTTCCCGGGATGGGGGTAATCATCCGTACAACTCGGGGGAACATCGAAAGCATCCGGTTGAAATGCCCTGCGGGTCGGAACATTTGCATCACTGCGCCGCCGTTGACGGCGAGCTGCTGTTCATCCGCGGCATTTACAGATCGTCCGCATCCTGCACCGGAGCCTCATAATCCTCGGCGGTGCCGGTGTAGCTGCCCAACACATCCGATTTGATCGCGCCTCTGCCTTCGGTTGTGAATGCGGTTTCTTTATCCGTCACATTCGAATGGTCTTGCTTGATCCGCTCCTGAAATTTTCCGTTCGCTCTTTTCCTCATGGGCTTATTATGCCCGCCCGACTCAGCCGTATGCACGAAACTCGGCATTTAAAAACCGGTATTTTTTTACAATCATGCAATTGAATCAAAAAAAGGAGAACGGCAATTGCCGAACTCCCTTTTGCCTATGGTTTGATTTATTTGTCGCCGGAACGGAACAGTGCAGAGTGTTTACTTGATGGTAACTGCGGTAACGCCGGAATAGGCAACATCCGTAGAACCCTGTTCAGTTGTATGCAGAGTGAAATAGCCGCCGTTATCGGGTGAACCGATGGGTTTTCCGTTGTTTGCAAATGCAAGCGTGCAATCGAAAAGGCTCAGCGCGGAGATTTTGTCGGAAAGATCCTGCTCGGTGCCGCCGGCTTGGGTGAGTACAAGCGAGTATATGTTGGTGGTTTCGGCATCGGAAACATCAACACCGATGGAATCGAGAACGGCCTTGAGATTCACTCCGTTGAAGACGTTAATGGAGCCTCCCCTGACGAGTGCGTTGGTCTGGTCGAGTGCGGAAACATTTTCGGCACCGAGAGCATAAAGTTCACCTGCCGTGAGTTTGTATTCGCTGCCCTTGAAATTGAGCGTCATAACAACGGTATCCGCAGCAAGTCCCCAGTTCGTTTCAACAACGAGAGTGCGGGGGTCGGTTGTGGTGTTGGGGTTTTTGCGTGTGTCATTGCCCGGATTCGGTTTCGCGGTGGTCGTGGGAGTGTCGGGGTTTTTTTTGTCGTCCTTGCATGCTGTCATGCAAAATGCGGCAGCAAGCAGAAGAACGGACAGCATGATTGCGATCATTCGATTGACTTTTTTCATAACGATATTCCTTTCGGGTTTGTTTTGTTAATTGCCGTATCGTTTCCGAAAAAACAAATCGGCACAGCGTGAATGCGCATTGATTTCACGCTGTTCGGCATGAGCCTAAGTATACCAGTTTTTTAAAAAAAGTTCAAGCCTTTTAACGAATGAAATTGAACATACGCCAAGCGAAAAAAAGCGTGAACGGGGCGGGTCATTTTTCGTATCCTGCCGATATGACGAATGCGCCGCTGCTTTCGGAAAGGCTTGATACATTCATGCAGCCGTAGAGCCTGCCGTTTTCGCCTGCGTTAAGATAAGATGAAATATCGGCCGTTACGGAATCGAGGCTGCATGTATGCGTGTTCAGCGCGTGGATAAAATGCGCCGCAACCGTTGACACGCTGCCGGGTTCAAGAGATTCAAGAACTTCGGGTTCAAATCGGCAGGTAATATAGGTTATCCTTCCGAACTCGTCCGTGAGTCCCGTAAAAAGTATCCCTCTTGTGTCGCGGAGCGAAAATTGCGAGCCCGGTTCACCCGTGCTGCCCGCCTCAATGCGTATGCCCTCGGAAGAATACTCTGAGTTATAAGCTTTGATGAAGCTGTTCAGCAGAACGGGACTTACCGCAAGCCGACTTCGGCAGGTTTCGATAAGCTCGGCAGAATTTTCAAATTCTGTGTTCAGCGATTGAAAAAGCAAAACAGCATCTTCGTAATTGCCGACGTTCATAAGCTCAACGGCCTCATTGTAGACTTTCAAAAGATCTTCAATGTTCTGAAGGTATGCCGCGCTTGATTCATAGCCGCACGCATCCGCAAAATTTGAATATGCTTCGAGGTAGCGGCCGCTTTCATAAAGCTTTACGCCGCTGTCATAATGAACTTTGAGCGAATCAATATATTCAACAAAGTCAGCACTGTTGAGATATCCGGTAATTCCGATAAATATCGCACGCGCCTCGTTCGGCTTGCCGGCAGAAACCAATTCAACCGCCTGAGCATAAAGCTTTTCATATTCGGCAATTGATTCAAGATACTCTGTGTATTTATACGAATCACCGCAGGTGAGGAAGCAGCGTTTTGCATTATTAAAATCAAGATTCTTATAATATAAGAGACCTTCCTCGGCAAGCTTTTCCCTTTCTGCTTTCGACTGACAGCCGCAGAAAAGCATTGCAAGCGTGCAGGCAAGTGCGAGTGCCGCCGCAAGCGCGAGCGTGTTCAAGCGAATAAAGCCGGGTTTTGATTTTGAATGCATCTGCCTTTCCTCCTTGATGAAATAATACAGGCGGACGGAGCGGAGAGCCGACTCGGTTGTTCCGCTCCGTGCATGTATTCAGGTAAACATTGTCCAATGATTTCGTGAAGCGCGAAGACACGCATAAGCGATTTCCTTATGCTTTTTTAACACCGAGAGCGACCTTCTCGCCGTTGATATCCCACTCTTTCACATAGCCGCAGGGAATGCCGAAAGTGAGTTCATCGGCAAGAGTCGTTCTGCGGATTTCATCCGAATTGCGATCCAACACCGCAAGCAGGTTTTCGCCGCATTCAACGCTGATTATAATCCTGTCGGTAACAACAAAATCGGCTTCTTTGCGCATGGTCTGAATCTTGCTGATGATTTCGCGGACATAGCCTTCTTCAATCAGTTCATCCGTGAGTGCGGTGTTAAGCACAACGGTCACGCCGTTATCGCCGACTGAGGCAAAGCCTTCCTTTTTGACGGTGTCAACAAGCACATCTTCAGGATTCAGCGAGACGGTGAGCGTTTCAAGCTCAAATTCATAAGCGCGTCCCTCTGCATGGGCAGCAACAACCGCATTGCCTATGCCGTCTCCCTGCAAATACTGATTGATTTTGGGAAGAATCTTTCCGTAACGCGGCCCGAGAAGCTTCAGTTGGGGCTTTACGCGATAGGTTATGAATGAGGAAGCATCCTTAACAAAGCGAACGGCTTTCACATTCAATTCATCCTCGATAATCTCAGTATACCGAGCCGGCAGTTCATCAACACCCTGAACAAACAGCTCCGAAAGAGGCTGGCGGTTCTTGATGTTCGCAAGATTGCGTGCCGACCTTCCGAGTGTGACAACTTCCAGAATTTCGTCCATGCTGCGTTCAAGTTCCGCGTCGATGAAACTTTCGTCGCAAATCGGGAATGCGCAAAGGTGTACGCTCTCCGGTGCAAGGTTGTTCACCGTGCGGACGATGTTTTGATAAATTGCTTCCGCCATGAACGGAGTGAACGGTGCGGTGAGGCGGGAAAGCGTTTCAAGCACGGTGAACAGGGTCATATACGCCGCTTCCTTATCCGCAGTCATTTCCTTGCCCCAATAACGTTCCCTGCCGCGGCGAACGTACCAATTGGAAAGGTCGTCAACAAAGCGGTTCAATTCGCGCCCCGCTTCGGTAATGCGGAGGTTTTCAAGATAGTTATCCACTGTTCGAATGAGCGTGTTAAGGCGTGAAAGCAGCCATTTGTCCATTACGGAAAGGTTTTCGCGATTCAGCTCATGCTTCGTGGGGTCAAATTCATCAATATCTGCGTACAAAACGTAGAACGCATATGTGTTCCACAGCGTACCCATATATTTGCGCTGCATCTCGCTTACGGCGTCGCCGCTGAAACGGCTGGGCAGCCACGGACTGGAGGCGGTGTAGAAATACCAACGCACCGCATCCGCGCCCTGTTTTGTTAAAACGTCCGCAGGCGCAACAACATTGCCGACGTGCTTGCTCATCTTTTTGCCGTCCTTGTCGCAAACAAGTCCCAACACGATGCAGTTCTTGAATGCGGGCTTGTCAAAAAGGATGGTTGAAAGTGCGCTCAGCGTATAGAACCAACCGCGGGTTTGGTCAACGGCTTCGCTGATATAATCCGCGGGGAAGCGGCGTTCGAATTCCTCTTTGTTTTCAAACGGATAGTGCCACTGTGCAAAAGGCATTGAGCCGCTGTCGAACCAGCAGTCGATAACAACGGGCTCGCGGTGCATCGTTCCGCCGCATTTTTCGCACTTAAAGGTTATCGGGTCGAGCATGGGCTTGTGCAGCTCGATATCCTCTGGCGTGTCCGGAGCATATTTGCGCAGTTCCGCACGGCTGCCCATGACATGGTAATGTCCGCAATCAGGGCACATCCACACGGGCAGGGGAGTTCCCCAATAGCGTTCCCTGCTGATGCCCCAGTCGATAACGTTTTCAAGGAAATTACCCATGCGGCCTTCGCCGATGGATTCGGGAATCCAGTTTATCTTTTTGTTGTTTTCAATCAGTCTGTCGCGCACGGCAGTGGTCTTCACAAACCAGCTCTCCCTTGCGTAGTAGATGAGCGGAGTGTCGCAGCGCCAGCAGAAGGGGTAACTGTGTTCATAGGGAAGTTCCCTAAGCAGCCTTTCGCGCGCTTTAAGGTCGGCAATGATGGGCTTATCGGCTTCCTTAACGAAAGTGCCGTCCCACGGGGTGCCGCCGGTGAGCCTTCCGCGGGCGTCAACAAGCTGAACAAACGGAAGCTCCCATTTCCGGCCGACGCGTGCGTCGTCTTCGCCGAATGCGGGGGCAAGGTGAACTATGCCCGCACCGTCGGTAAGGGTTACGTAATCGTCCGAAACAATGCGCCATGCATCCCTGCCTTTGTGGTTAACGGGGAAATCAAACAGCGGTTTGTAGTGAATGCCGACAAGCTGCGAACCTTTGAAGCGTGCAAGCTCGGTTGTGTCCTCGCCGAGAACATTTTCAACAAGCTCAGCCGCAAGAATGTATTTTTTTTCGCCGCAAAGAACTGTTACATAGTCTTCGTCGGCATTGACGCAAAGACCGACATTGCTGGGCAGCGTCCACGGTGTTGTTGTCCATGCAATAAAGCTTTCGCTGCCGTCAACAAAGCTGTGTTCCGCATCGGGAATGACGGGGAAGGTCACAAAGATGGAAACTTCCTTAACGTCCTTATACCCCTGTGCAACCTCGTGGCTTGACAGTGCGGTTCCGCAGCGCGGGCAATAGGGAACGATTTTGTGGCCTTTATAGAGCAGCCCCTTTTCATCGATGGTTTTCAATGCCCACCAAACGGATTCAATGTAATCATCGGTATAGGTAACATAGGGATGCTCCATGTCCGCCCAATAACCGACGGCATCGCTCATCTGTTCCCATTCGCCTTTATATTTCCAAACCGACTCCTTGCATTTGTCAATAAAAGGAAGCACGCCGTAACTCTCGATCTGTTCCTTGCCGTCCAGTCCGAGCAGCTTTTCCACTTCAAGTTCAACGGGAAGTCCGTGCGTATCCCAACCCGCTTTGCGCAGCACGTCAAAGCCTTTCATCGTGCGGTAGCGGGGAATGATATCCTTCATGGAGCGGGTCAAAACATGCCCGATATGCGGCCTGCCGTTAGCTGTGGGCGGTCCGTCATAGAAAGTGTAAGCAGGTTTGCCCTTGGACTGTTCAACGGATTTCTCGAAGATGCCGTTTGCCTTCCAGAATTCCAGAACCTCTTTCTCTCTCGGAACAAAGTCGAGCGAGGCGGAAACTTTTTTGTACATTGTTCAAACACTCCTTTTCTTTTAAGGAAATTTTTAAAAATAAAAAACCGCCCCGAAAAACGGGACGATCGAAACCGCGGTACCACCCGGATTCAAAGGCATAACAAAAACCATGCCTTTGCACTCCTGCCCTTTAACGCGGGGGCTGCGTCGAAGGATAATCCCGCATTGCCGAACATATTCGGCATGAGTTGAGCAAACCCGCCTCTTATTGCGGTTTCCCCTTCGCTCTCATGGGTGATAATGCATCCGAAGTCCCTTGCCGCCTTTCACCCTGCACGGCTCTCTTTCGGCATGTTCCGACTGCAAAAAACAGAGGTATGCCTTAAAGGAAAACTGCGGCGCACCGCGTCCCAATCTGCGATTTGGTATTTGCCCGATTGCCGCCGGGCAAAGGGACATAAAAATATTCAGCCTTTATTATAATGCACGAAAAAGCATTTGTCAATCACAAAAATTTTGATATCAAAATTGGGGGCAATTTGCTGATGACCTGTTTTTCACGATGCGAAAACGGCAGAAACAAAAACTGCCGCCCGAGCGATGAAGCCCGAGCGGCAGGCGGCGGTTGATTCAATTCCGCCCGCAAAGGCGGGGTTTACTCCGAAAAAGTCGCACTCTTCGGCCAGTCACGGATTTTGTGCCTTCGGGCAGTTCATCCGAGGCGGCAGCTTCGTTTGCAAGAACTGTATCAAAAGTTCCTGCGCAGGCAAGGATTATCGCAAGGATAATCGAGAAAAATCTTTTCATTTTTTGATCCTCCGTATTTTGAATTTGTTATCGCTTTTTTGTTGTCGGAAACGATTTAACCGAAACTTAGGTTCAAATTGTTTTGCGATCAAGACTGAATGCATGATTGATCAGCCCTGCGGTGTTTGGTTCGGATAGGTAGTGGCAAAAATGACAAATTCGGCATAGATTTCTTCATATGCCTTTTTATTTGCTTCCTGCCAGGTCAGCCCTTCCCTTCGATAGTTTGAGACAAGCGGAAGCAGCCGATCAGAATATCGGGTAGCGCAAAGATTGGGCTCAGAGTAGGAGATTATGACCATTCTCTGCTTATCAACGGTGATCCGAAAATCCATGCCGGTGCCGCTCTCGGGAATAGAGGGAGCTGGATGCATCGTGAATACAGCCACATCCGCCGTGATTTCGGTTTCTGTTTCATCCACAATTTGTTTGACATACGCCTCCTCAATGGTTACATTGACAAAATTGTATCCCCGGCCGAGTTTTTTTAGATCGATCTCAAGCTGATTATCCCAAAAGAACAGATCCGTATCCTCGTTCCTGTCCA
>ERZ791859.590-NODE-590-length-22996-cov-4.232815_pt1 | contig 22996 bp, 42 predicted proteins | sample MGYA00509943_ERZ791859 | MGnify/ENA primary metagenome ERZ791859 (study PRJEB30046, sample SAMN00792065) | human gut metagenome | study: EMG produced TPA metagenomics assembly of the A metagenome-wide association study of gut microbiota in type 2... | reverse complement strand
TTTTGTTTAAATAATTTTAAAATATCTATTGACATTTGTTTTATTTGTGTTATAATATAATCAAGAACAGAGAGAACAAGATATAAACAAAAGTGAGGTAAACAAAATGAAAGCAATTAAAGAACAGATTAAAAATTTAGAAAGCCTTTTAGAGTGTGCAACATTTTCAGAGGATACAGAAACAATTTGGTATTGTGAAAATGAGATTGAAAGACTCAACAAAAAACTTAAAAAGAGAAAGAAAACAAAGCACCATGTTTTTGTTACAATTGGTGAACTGGTTGATTTTGAAAAATTAAAAATTTTTTAAAAAAGTATTGACAAGACAAAGAACAAGTGTTATAATTAAAACAAGTTAAGAGAGAACAAGATTTAAAGGAGGAAACAAAAATGAAACAGTATTTTGGGAAAACAGTAACAGTAAAAGTAAAAGTTTACAATGAGTGCAAATATCAAGAAAAGAAATTAGAATCTAAAACTAAAACAATTATGTATAAGAATGTGATTGCTTTTGGAGTAATAAGTGGGGATGAAGCAAAAGAAATTGAAAAAACGACAGATAGAGATAACATTGATGATTGTCACGAATATATGGTTCTTTATTTTAGCGATGGTACAATATCAACTTTTAGAAATAGTTATGTTGATTTATTTATAATCTAAAATATTAAACAAAGGGCTGACAAGCTCAGCCCTTTAATGTTATAATAAACGTAGTTAAAGAGAAAACAAGATTCAAGGAGAAAACAAAAATGACAGGATTTATAACAGGAGCAGAATTTGAAACATTTGAAAACAATGCAACAGAGGTAGGATTCGTTTTGAGTGATGAATATGGAGTAATTGAAGAAGGACATTTCGACTTTCATTTAATGAATGAGAAAGAAGCCATCAAGAAAGCTTGTGAAATGTTAAAAGAAGACCCTTATTATTTTAGTGAGGAAGAAATTAACAAAGTAGATTTTGTAACTTTTGATTATTATACAGATTTTGAAGAAATTTTATTATAAGGTTAAAAGTATAAATAAAGTTCAAAAAAGGTGTTGACAAAGAGAAAAAGCAGTAGTATAATTAAGACAAGCAAAAAGAAAAGGAGAGCAAAAACATGATGGTATCAAACAGTATGATGAAGGATTTAAGAAAATTAAAAGTAAATGATTTAAAAACATTGTCAAGAGAGAGTGGACTTAAATTAGAGCATAAAGGACATAAGTTCACAAAGCAGGAGTTAATTGATAATCTTGTAGAGTTTTACAAAGAGTTTTACAAGAATGAAGAAAAAGAAGACGAAGAGGATAATAGCAAGGAAGAAAAAGCAGACGTTGTAGAAGCAATCGAAGCAGTTGCGGAAGTAGTAGAAGAAACACAGGCACAGGATGATGAAGAAGCGTGGGAGGAAGAAAAAGAGGAAACAACGGAAAAAGAGCAGGAGACAGAAAACAAGTATAGAGGAATCTATGCAACAACATTAAAACAGATTGCAGAAAAATATTCATATGAAAAACCACAGTGGGTATATGATGAAGTATTACAGATTGGTTCAACAATCGCATTTATTCATTATGTAGAAGCAAAAGACCAGAATGTATATAGAAAGCTGAGATTTGCAAAAGTTGTAGGTATCAACAGAAAACAAAGACTTGTAAAAGTTCAAACATTCTATGGAACAGAGGTCAAGATTGGTTTTGATGAATTGTTATTCATCGTAAGCAAAAATGATACAGCGAATTCTTTCCCTAAAGATATTCGTAATTATATTAAAGGACATAGAACAAAACAGGGAAGGAGAGATATTCATGATAGATACATCAATTCCAGCAAGTGTGAAGAATAGTGTTAGGCTTCTTTATGAAGCAAGACAGAATGAAAAAGAAGCAAAACAATATTTAGATGAAGTGAACAGAAAGGAGTCCTTAAGTATTTCAAACTATATGTATTCCACACAAGAAACAGATAGTTTTAATGTGACTCTTGATGAAACACAAATGTATTATTCAAATCATAAACATTTGAAAGTACAGAAAATTAGAAAAAGAAAAATTGTTTGGTTTCTTGATAAGTTAAAACAAAACTTGACAAAAGAACAACAGAAAGAAGTCATAGATAAAACATACATTGTTAGTGATATGGAAGGTCTTGTTAAATATCTTAAAACCTGTGGAGTAAAGCCAAAGGAATTTAAGAAATATATAGAAGTTCAAGAGGTAGTAAATGAAACGAAACTTGATAATGCATATCAAACAGGAGTGATAAAGAAAAAGCAATTAAATTCTTGTTATGATGTGGAATTAGGAAAGCCTTATATCAAGTTAACGGAAATTAAGAAATGAGAAGAAAATATACAGGAAAAGATTTATTAAAAGTCTTGGTATTTTATGGAATAATAAATGATGATGTTCCAACGTCTGAGTTCAGCATAGTTTGCCCTTTCCATGATGATATAAACCCGTCAATGAGAATAAATCTTTCTGATGGCACATTCTTTTGTTTTGGTTGTGGATTATATGGTAATGCATATGACTTTGTTAAAAATGCACAGCCAGAGTTAAATGATTTACAGGTTTGCATTTATCTTGAAAGGATTCTGAATAGCAAGGAAATCAAAAAGATAAATGCGAAATATAAGAAAAAGAAAAAAATAAATAATCACCAAGCAATTATTGAAGCAGACGATTATTTTTATGGTTTGAAAACAATGGATTGGTATGGAGATTTGGAAGAAGAAGAACAAAGGGCATATGAGTATATGCATAACAGGGGATTTACAAAGAAGGATTTAAACACAGCGGATTGCAGGGTATCTTATAATATAGCATATCCAATTATATTCCCCATATTAGACAATGGGATATTTAAAGGATATGTAGCAAGAACGACAAATAGATATGTAGAACAGAAACGAAAATATCTTTATAATGAGGGTTTTAGAAAAAGGGATACTCTGAGTGGTACATATGAAAAGGGAAGTATAGTGTTTATTTGTGAGGGTTATCTTGATTGTTTAAATCTTAAAACAAAAGGGCATTTGAGAAATGTTGTTGCTTTATTAGGGTGGCATATATCAGATGAACAGATAGAAAAACTCAAAGAAAAAAACATTAAGACAGTGGTATCCGTTTTAGATAATGATAAATCGGGGATAAAAGGAACAGAACTTTTAAAGAGATATTTTAGAGTAATAAGATTTGAGATACCCAACAAAGATGTTGGAGAAATGACGAAAGAACAAATTAAAAAGTCGTTGAGAAAGGTAAGGAGAGAATTAAATGAGATTAAAGGTAAGCATTGAAACGGATATAGAATTATTGCATATCACAGGAAAGCAGATGGTTTTACAAGATAATATTGTTAAGGAGTATGACGAGTTTTCGGAAGAATATGAGACAATTTGTAAAGAGTATGAATCTTTAATTGGTTATAAAAGGGATGAAGACAAAACAAAATTTGATGAAGAACTTTTAAAAATACTTTCTGAGGATTTAAAGAATGAACAGCTTGCAAGTATTGATAAGATTATGGAAGTTATCAAAACAGTTTATAAAAACCCGAAACAAAATAGTGGTTATGTGCAGATTCAGACAGCCGTTGTAAATGTAAAGGATTTTAGCTGTATTCGTATTAAAAATTTTGATGTAAGAATATCAAAAAGATAAAGCAAAAAAAAAGGAGTGTATAAAGATGGCTATTTCAATTCAAGCAATAAAAAATGAGATTGCAAAAAGTGGAACAAACAAAGGTAAGTTTATTTTTTTTAAAGAGGGGACAAAAATTAGACTTAGATTTTTAAATGATATGGAAGATGGTGTGGAGATTCCTTTCCATGATAGTTTCAAACTTGGTGTGAATGTTCCTTGCCAAGAAATGTTTGGAAGAGAATGCTCATATTGCGAAGATGAAGATTTAAGAACAAGAAATATGTATGTATGGAGCGTATATGATTATGAAAGCAAAGAAGTTAAGTTATTTATGTTTGCTGTTAATAATTGTTCTCCTGTTCCTGCACTAGCTTCTATGTATGAAACTTATGGAACTATTACAGACAGAGATTTTGAGATAAAGAGAATTGGAAAAGGACAAAACACAACCTATTCTGTTATTCCTTTGGACAAAAAGAAATTCAGAAATGAGAAAGTGAAGCCAATGTCAGAACAGGCAATTCTGAAAGCAATCGACAAGGCTTATCCTGCTGACAATTCAGAAATCGAAGAAGACGAAGAAAAGCCAACTAGAGCTAAAACAAAAGGAAGAAAAATCAAAACAAAAGTAGAACCAGAGCCAGATATTGAAGAAGAAACAGAAGATTATGAGGAAATGTCAGCCAGAGAGCTTTACCAGATGTGTAAAGAAAGAGGTCTTGATTGTAAGCCTAGAAAAGCAAAAGAATATTATATTGATATTTTAGAAGAAGACGACGAAGAGCAGGACGATGACTGGGACGACGAAGAAACAGATGATGATGATTGGGATTAGGAGGTAAGGTAATGATTCAAATTACAATGGTAGGTGGTAATTTTACTTGTTGGGATAAAAAACAGTATACAGATTATATGTATGATGGTAAGGTGTTTGTTGTTATTAAGGGTTCTAAGTGGGTTGGAATTTATAACATAGACCAAGTAAAAGAAATTAGAATTGATAAATAATAACATTTAGGGGTTGACATAGTTCAACCCTTTTGTTATAATATAAAGCGTAAGGAGCGAAAACAATGAGTAAATTTTTTGATTTACATAGGCATGATGAACACAGCTTTTTTGATGGATTCGGAAAGCCGCAAGAATTGGTAGAGATAGCAAAGGAGTTGGGATACAAAGCACTTGGAACAAGTAATCATGGAAACATATCTGGTTTAATACAGCATTGGTTGGCTTGTAAGGATGCAGGCATAAAACCGATATTAGGCTGTGAGATTTATTTTCAGCCAGTATATAACAAAGAAAATCCTAAAAGAAAATCATATCATTTAAACTTGTTTGTTAAGAATTTAAAAGGTTATGAGAATTTTTGTCATATCATGACAGAAGCAAATACACAACAGTTTTATTATAAACCAATCGTGGATTTTAAATTGTTGGAAAAGCATTCAGAAGGTTTAATCTGTACCACAGCTTGTATAGCGAGTGCAACGTCACAAGCAATAATAAACAATAATGAAAAGATGGCTGTAAAGATTTTGGAGAAGTTCAAAAGTATATTCGGAAAAGATTTGTATGTTGAGATACAGCCGTATAAGATTGATACAAAACATACACAAGAAAAAACAGATTTGGTGCTTATGAGATTAGCAGGAGCATTAAACATTAAATGCATTTTAACTTCTGACTCACATTTTGGACGTAAGGAAGATTTTGATACTTATTGCAAAATGCATGAAATAGGTAAAACAACATTAGATGTAAAAAGAACATATGGTGAAAGGTATATGCCATCTGAAAAGGAAATCAAGAAAAGATTCGTAAAAATTTATAACAAGGTTCTTTCGGGAGAAGCGGAGAACATAGCAACAGAATACATAAACAATATGGATGAGATTTATAATAAAGTGGAAAGCGACATTCTGGAAGGATGTGAGCTTGAGCTTCCGCAAATTTCAACAGGTGGAGACAGTTATAAATTGTTGAAACAAAACATAATTAGAGGATTAAAGAAAAAAGGAAAATATAACAAAAAATATGTAACAAGATGTAAGAAGGAACTGGATGTAATACATTATCATGGTTTTGATGATTATTTTTTAATGGTGCAAGATTATGTTAACTGGGCGAGAGCCAATGGCATAGAAGTAGGAGCAGGAAGAGGGTCGGCTTGTAATTGTTTAGTTGCATATGCATTAAACATAACAGATGTTGATAGCATAAAGTATAATTTAGATTTTAGTAGGTTTATGCGTAAGGACAAAAAGAAAATGCCAGATATAGATGTTGATTTTGAAACAGAACGTAGGCAGGAAGTTATTGATTATGTTATCAAAAAGCATAAAGGAAAGGCTGTCCAGATATGTAGTTATGGAGAGTACAGCATTGACAATTTAGTAAATGATTTATCTGGTGTGTGTGGTTTGCAAACGTCTGGTAAGGATTTAGACGAGTTTGACAAAGACCATAATAAAAAGATAGTCGCAGAAATAAAAGCATTTATACATGGTTATGAGGTTGAAGGCGAATTGGATATGCAGGCATTAAAGGATGATGCCACATATTATGAGTATAACGACTTATACGACAACATAATGAAGCATTTTAGCAAGTTGTATGGGAAAATACGATATCTTGGTAAACATGCCGCTGGGGTGGCTGTAGTAGGTACAGACATATCAAATTATACTTGTATCATAAGACGTGGTAAAGATGCATACTCGTCTTGTTATGACCTCAACGATTTAGAACATATTAATTGTATTAAGTTTGATATGTTAGGGCTTAAAACATTATCTGAGACAAAAGAATTGAGAGAGTATACAGGACATAGAATAACAGACGAGGACAGAGAAGAACAAGATATTTATGATAATTTTAGAGCAGGAAATACAGATGGGATATTTCAGATGGAGAAATCTGCACCAAAGAAGATTCTTGACATGATACACTGTGATTGTATGAACGATGTTATTGCAGTAAATGCGTTGAACAGACCTGCACCATTACAGTTAAAAATGCATGAAACATATGCGTATAACAAATTATCTGGCAAGGCAGACAAAAACACACCATATTATAAATATACACAAGAAACATACGGCACAATGCTATATCAAGAGCAAACTGTAGAGGTTGCTCAGAAGGTAGGACATTTAACAGCTCCACAGAGTTTTGATTTATTAAAGATTATGAAGAAAGCAGAGAACCTAACAAAGCCAGAATACATACCAATCATTGAACAAATGAAGAAAGATTTTTATAAGGGTTGCCGAAGCGAAGGATTAACAAGAAAACAGACAGATAGCCTATGGGGTAGTATGTTAATCTATGGTTTTAATAAGGGACACAGTACAGGTTATTCTTTAATCAGCGTAGACCAGATGTGGTACAAGGTGCATTATCCGACAGAATTTTGGTATGTAAAAATGAAATATGCATTGAACGAAGCAAACATTTTTAAATATGCAGAATGTGCCGTGAAAGATGGTGTCGTGGTTATGTTGCCCCATGTAAACCAGACAGCCAGAACTTCTTTAAGAAATTATGATGGTGAAATGGTTATACAACAAGGTATGAGTATTATCAAAGGAATAGGGGATAAAGCCGCCACAGAGATAGAAATTGAAAGGAAGAAGAATGGTAAGTTTTTAGACTATGATGATTTTTATGATAGATGCAAAGGCAGAGCAGTGACAAGTAGGGTAATAAACATTCTGGAAGAACAAGGTGCGTTAGAATTTAATGAGAAGAGATATATTAGCAGAGTTGTAAAATACAACAGTACAATGGTGGCTAAGTAAGGAGAAAACACAATGAATGACTATATATCGGAAAAAGAGTATTCGCATGAAGTGGATAAGCTTAGAGAAAATAGAGTTAAGGTATCATTTTATAAGTATGGTACAGCGGCAAAGAATTTTGGCAGAGGGTATGTTGATGCATTAAAAACAGAAGAAAAGTGCATTGAGAAATATAATGAAACAGGAAACAAAGAGTATTTGTTAGATGCAATGAATTATCTTATGTTTGAGTTTATGTACCCACAAAGAAAGGGGGCATTTTTTAAAGCAACGGACTCAAAGGAAAGTGCAGGCATTGTTGGGATAAGTGCAAAAGAAATGGAGGATTTAAAAAATGAAGATTATTAGACCAAATAAACCAGAGCGTTGTTCAAATTGTTTATACAGCGAATTTGAAAAAGGATTCTTGTTTTGCAAGAATTTTGATTCAGATTTGTATTTAGATAACGTAGATTATTGTGAAAGTTGTGAATATTGGATGGATAGATATGAAGAGAGGAAAAGAAAATGAAACAAATGAATAGAGAAGCAATTATGAAATTATGTTCGGAAATTTCAAAAAAAGAAGGTGATGGGTCTGTATATAGTTTAGGCAGTAAAAATGGTGTTTTGAAAATTCCTAGATGGGGTACAGGTTTACCAGAGCTTGACAACATAATTGGTGGAGGTATGCCAAAAGGAAGAACGATAGAAATTTTTGGTGGTGAATCCGCAGGAAAAACTTCCTTAGCATATCATTTATGCTCACAACATGAAATTTGTTTAGATATACCGATTGAAGGTACGTTTGATTCAGATAGAGCAAAAGTGTTTGGAAACAAACCAAAACAGATGCTAGTATACAGAGCAAGGTATGGAGAAAAAGCATTTAACAGAGCAATTAGATTCGCTGAGGAAGGTATTCCATTAATTATTATTGATAGTGTACCATCAATGCAACCAAAAGATGATATAGACAAAATCAGAAAGGCTGTAAACACAGATAGCGAACAAGAAACAAGAATTGGTGGTGTTGCTAGATTAATGGATAAATATTTACCAACTTTGGAGGACGTAATAGAACAAACAGGAACAACCGTTATATTTATCAATCAGATTCGAGACAAAATGAACGCCTTGCCATTTGGGGATAATATACAAACTCCAGGCGGTCATAAATTAAAACATAGTTGTTCTTTGAGAATACAGGTAGCACGAAAGGGTTATATTGATATTCCGAACCACAATCCGTACAACACAGCAAACAAGGAAACTATTGGAATGATTATGAAGTGCAAAGTTGTAAAATCAAAAGTTTGTAACCCAAAAGGCGAGTGTGAAATTCCATTGATTTATGATAGGGGATTTATTCCTTTTGAGGATTTGCAGGATGTAAGAAAAGAAATCATGACAGAAAGGAGAGAAAAATACAAAGGATGAATGAAACTGGACTAAATTTTTATTGTTTACGATATAAAAGGAGTGATTTGGAATATAATACAATATGTACATTTTTTTGTTATGATACAAATGAGCAAAGTGTTATAGAAAGATTTGTTGACTTGACAAAATATCAAGAAAAAGATATAATATCAGTAGAGGTGCAGAACAATGGGTCTTTTAGATGAAATCAAAAAAGAAGCGAAGAAAACATTTACTCGGATACAATCAACGCAGGAAACAGAATTAGAACATAAATTGAATAGTTTGCATTATCTTGATAAAAACATAGAACAAGAATTAATCTTCTTACGTTCTGTAATGACAAGAGGTGCGGAGACAACAGAAAGAAAAGGACTTCATGCATCTGCTATTATTGTATCAGATAAAAAGTTTTGTTTGCGGCAACAAGTATTAAGTATATTTTATAAACAAAAGCAAGGTGAACAAGTACAGGTAGGATTAAAAAGGATATTTAGTGAAGGGGATGCCATACATGAGAAATGGCAGAGGTTATTTATCAGAGGGGGCTTGTGTGAGCCGCTAGATTGCGATTACAGCCGTTTTCGTGATGAATACGATTTATCCTATACTCCCGACATAATTTGCTGTATAGATGGTGAGAGATACGTTGTAGAGATTAAATCAGTAAACACATATCAATTTAAAAATATGATAGACAAAGGAACATATCATAAAACAGGTAGGAAGCAATTACAACTGTATATGCATTTAACAGGAATACATAAAGGGTTTGTTTTGTGTGAGGACAAAAATACACAGGAAATCAAAGTGTTTTGTTATGAGTATAATTATGAGGAAATAAAGAAATATATTAAGCGGCTAGAAAACATACAGAAAGCAAAGCATAGATTAATGAAACATAACAAATTAGTTAAGAGGGCAAAGGATTGCACAGGATATAATTGTAAAATGGCAGAAGTCTGTAACATGAGAGAAGTCTGTTATGGAAAAGAGAAAGAAAGGATTTAATATGGATAAACATGATGAAACAAAAAATGAATTATTAAATAGTGAGCTTGTAGAGAAACATGACGAGAAAATTAAAGTAACAAATGCGGAGATTGTTGTTTCTGGTTCTGTTTTAAAGCCTTATTTTTGTATCCATTATAAGGAGGCAGGACAGGAAATGGACACATTAGGCTTTGGTTCTTATCATCTTCCTTTTGTGTTTGAGTGGTTAGCACATTATTTTGAATTAGTAGAGGAATAAAATAAAAAGGGGTTGACATAGTTCAGCCCCTATGTTATTATATAGGTGTAAACAATAGAGAGAGCAAAAACAGAAGGGAGAACAAGATAATGAGAAAATTTGAAGTTGGAAAAGTTTATGGTGAGGACGTAGTAAAATATGAGGTTGTAAAGAGAACAGCAAAGTTTGTTACAATTTTAGAAGTTCATCATTTCGGAAAATTCAATGAAACAAAAAAGAATGAAAGAAAAGTAAAAGTTTCATTATGGGATGAAACAGAAGCATTAGTGTTTGGTAGCAGAACGGTGGTAGCATAATGGCAAAATATTGTAAACCAATGGGAATGTATGTTACATATCTTGATTGCATGGATTGTGAGGAAAAGGAGTGTATGCATCCTCACAAGAGAAAGGAGGAAAGCAAAGTGTCATATTTGGCAAATGTGTTGTGTGAGCCAAATGATATTGTGTACCTTGTATTCTGTGCAAAGAAGCAGGGTGGAAAGAAAAATATTATATTCAAAGGTAGAGTTGAAATGGTAACAATTACAACAGAAGGAATACGTTATCATTTTTATGCACTTAAATGCACAACAGATAAGGAACTGAATGAGAAGTTACAAAATGGAGAAATAGTAAATCATTACAGGTTTGGTAATCAAACAATAAATAATGGATTTAAAACAACAGACTTATATCCAGTATTTACAACAAAGGAGAAATGCATTGAATGGTTAAAAGGTTAGAAAGGAAATGCTGTGCAAATTGTATATTTCTTAATAAAAGCAAAGTAGAAAAGTGCAAGGAAATAAACTTTTATAGATATGGTTGTAACAATAACATAAGTGAATATATAATTGGATATATTCAAAAGGATTCGCAACTTAAAACAATGGGGTGTAGTGATTGCAATAAAATACAAGCAGGACAGTTGTTTAGGTTTTTACCAAAAGTGGAAACAAATATGTTTGCCAATATTGCGGCAGAATAGGAGATAAATATTTGATTTGGAATCAGACATTGCAAAATTTTAAAACAGTGCAAAAGGATTGGCTAAGGAAGAATAAAGAAAATATACAATTAAAAGTTTTGAAAGAAAATTATTTGGAAGGTAGAACAGAACCAATAAATACATTGGAAGAAAAAGAAAGGTTTCAAAGAGGTTTAGCAAAAAGAAGAAAGGAAAGGTTTAAAAGAACATGGCAAAGGTAATAGTATTTGGTGATATTTTTTCAATCAACAAAGAAGGAAGAAAAAACGAAAAAAGATATATTTTTTGTGGCAAGATTAAAGGAAAACTTTTATTATATCTGTTAGACGGTTCTGATTATATCCTTGTTGACAAAGAATGGTTTAGAGATAAACAGATGCACTATATTGAGGACATAGAGCAACCAGATAAAGGGCACAATGACAGAGAACTTGCAAAGAAATATAAAGAGGAATATATGATAATTCCTTTCGTGTAGGGGGTGCATTATGCAAGAGTGTGTAATAGGTATAGACCAGTCGTACACTAGAACTGGAATTACAGTATTAAAAGATAAACAAATATACAGGATGAAGTCATTGGATTTCAGAGAGTGCAAAAATAATACAGAGAAGCGTTTAGAGTTATATACATATATTGAAATGTTGTTAAAAAGACCACTAAAAAAATATGTTGAACAAAAAAAGGTAAAAATCATTACAGAGCGTATTCGTTTGCGTTCACAAGGATTTTTGTCAGAAGCTTATATTAAGTCTACAGGAGCGTTAGTCGCTACGATAATAGATGTTGCAAACATTTATGAGATACCTGTTTATTCTGTAGATACACGTTTCTGGAAAAGTCAAATAGTAGGCAGTAGTAAACCTTTAGAAAACCCATATGGTATTGACCCTAAGAAATACCGTACAATCCTCTATATGCGGTCAAGAGGGCTTTTAAAATACATAGTAGAGGAATACAAGGGTAAAGGTACTAAAGGGGTTATACAGGTTAAAATAAACGGTCAGAAAGTACCTTGTAAAGTCAATGATGATTTAGCAGATAGTTATTGTATTGCAATGTGTGGTTATCTACCTAAAAGCAAACAAAAGTTTAAGGAGGAGAAATTTTAATGTTTAGTTTTATCAAAAACAAATTAAAAGAAATATTTTATTTAGATGAACCCGAACCAATAGATATTGAAAAAGGTTGTCATGGTTTAGAATCAACTTGTAAATTCTCTGGAACAGAACTTTGTTTTGGAATAGAAAGAGAAACCTGTGAAGGATGCCCTTTGATTGGTTGTAGAGGTTGTGAGAAATTACAAGAGTGTATAGAGGAAGGGTTGATATAATGGATTATAGAAGAGTAGAAGAATTAAACAAAGAAGCTACAGAAGCAGAAGATAATGACGAAGCAGAACAGGATAATGAAGTAATAGGGATTATAGTAAAATATATTTTAAAATGTGCAGAAGAATTAAAAGAATTGGGGTATGAATTATGAGAGTAAAAAGTAAAGATGATAAAAAACCATTAGAAATTAGAGAAATGGTTGATTGGATATTCTCACACAATGAGCTTGTGACTATTTGGCAGGATTGTGACATAAGACATAATGTAAAAGTATGGGAGGGAGAAGCATGGAGAATACCAAGTAGGATTGCAATGTGCAGAGGAAAGATTATTGGAATTCTCAGAGAAGAGGCAGAACATATGGATTATATAAATATAAAAATACAGTAGAGATATGGGCATGAGTAATCATGCTCCTATTTTATTGCAATAAATTAAAACAAATGTGTTGACAACAAAACAAAAATATGTTATTATATAATCAAGTTAAGAGAAAACAAACACACAGGAGGGAAAACAAAATGAAAAATTTAATGAAGATGGAAACAAAAGTATTCAATAGTTTAAAAAGAGATTTAATTACTTGGGATGAAGCACAGTATTGTCTCTATGGATATATCCATTGCATGGTTGATATGGGATGTATAACAGAAGACAGGGGAACAGAAGAAATGAATAGAATAGTAAAAAGATTATTGGAACGCAAATAAGCGTTCCATTTTTATTTAATTTATTATTGACAAAACAAAACAAATGCTATATAATTAAAACATAAGCAGAGAAAACAAATTATTTAGGAGGGAACAAAACAATGGTAAAACAGAAAGTAGGAAAGAATAACATAATTCATTTTAATAGTATAACAGAAGTGGCTCGTTTCATTCGTGACAATGAGGACAAATTAACCGATACATTTAAACCACTTAGGAAATCAGAACGTGGCAGAGAATCTTTTACTGGTACAGAGTCATATGATGCCGCAGAAGACCTTTTATTGCATGGTTGGGATGAAGTCTCAAAGGAATTTACACAAAGCATTAAAAAGGTAAATACAAGCGTTTCATTTAAGAATAGAAATTGTTATGGAGTAGCAGGTTACCAATGTTCTGTACCTAGATATTTACAAGGTATTCCGACAAATATGATTTCAAACAAAAGAGTTCCTGTAAAAAATAAAGTAATAAGCATAACAAAAAGTATATCATATAATTGTAGTGTCAAAACAGAAACAATAAAAGAGCAGTCTTTGAAAGTTTTAAAACTTGTAAACAAATTAGAATCTGACGGATACAGAATTAATTTAAACATTGCTTTGGTTGCAACAAATAATAGTTATGCAAAAAATCCCAAAATGGTTTCACTTGTTGTAAAAATAAAAGATGCTTCACAAAGGATGAACATAAAACAAATGGCATTTCCTATGGTTCATCCATCTATGTTAAGAAGAATTATATTTGGATTAATAGAGCGTCTGCCAGAGTGCGAGTATCTTGGTAGTTTTTATGGAATACCAGCAAGAAACAGTGATGCTAAATTATTGTTTGAAAAAACTTATTTCATTCCTGCAATGGTAGAAGAAAAGGAAATTACAGATATAGAAAAATATAAATGCTAGAAGTATTGATATGAGCTTCATATATACGTTTTAAATCAATTCTATATAAATAAAGGTAATCTTTATAGGGTAGAATAATAAAATGGCTTAGAATGTGTATATGAAGCTTATTTATTTTTTTGATAAAAGTTCTTGACAACTCAAAACAAAAGAGGTATAATGTGTGTAAAGGGAAGGGGATTATAGGGGTTAGGATTTAAGGTTGTTAACCTTAATTAACTTTTATAAAACAAATTAAATAAAAGTTTTAAAAACATATTGACAAACAAAAGTATTTATGTTATTATAAATACAACAAAGAGATAAAACAAAATGATAGGAGAATAAGATTATGAAAACAAGAAATATTTTATCAGTAACAAAAGAAGGAAATAAAGCAATAGCAGAAGTTAAAACAGATTTTGGTACAGTAAAATTAAAAAGAACATTTAGAAGACATACAAAAGAAATTAGGGAATTACAAAGACAAAACATTTATTGTTTTGAAATTCAAGGTATTTTGTATTGGTATAAATTTGACAGTAACAATGTTGGGACACAGTATAAAGAACCAGAAGATTTTAGAAGTGAAACAAGAACAACAGATAGCCTTAGAAAAGGTATTAAAGTTAATAACAATAATGTTGAACTTCCAAAGGTAGAAACTAAAGAAATTAAAAAAGAAGAACCTAAACAGGAAAAAGTAGAAGAGGGCAAAAAAGAAGTAAGACATTATCAATATGATACAATTAAAGCTTGTATTGAAAATGATATTCCTGTATATCTGGCAGGTGAAGCAGGAACAGGAAAGAACTTTACACTTGAACAAATTAGTTGGGAACTTGGTTTAGAGTTTTACTTTACAAACAGTGTTCAGCAAGAATATAAACTTACTGGTTTTATTGATGCAGGTGGAACATACCATGAAACAGAATTTTATAAAGCTTTCAAAAATGGTGGAATATTCTTCCTTGATGAAATGGATGCAAGTATTCCAGAAGTATTAGTTTTATTAAATGCCGCTATCGCCAATAAATATTTTGAGTTCCCAAATGGTAAGATTCATGCACATAAAAACTTTCGTGTAGTTGCCGCAGGAAATACAGTTGGAAGTGGAGCAGATGAAATGTACACTGGCAGAATGGTATTAGACCAAGCCACGTTAGATAGATTTGCAATCATTGAGTTTGGATATGATAGAAATATTGAGTTATCTATTTCAAACAATAATGAAGACCTTGTGGACTTTATAAGGGATTTAAGAACAGAAGCTAATAACAACGGCATTCGTGCAACATTTTCTTATCGTTGCATTATGATGGTAACAAAACTTGAAACAACAAATATTCCTTTAAAACAGATTATGGCAATAGCAGTATTTAAGGGTATGACAAAAGATACAATTAATAGTTTTAGAGCAACAGGCTCAAACAAGTATTATAAAGCATTATATGATTTACAGGTGGCATAACAGCCACCTTTTATTTTTTTTGTTATGTTTTTAAAAAAGTTTCAAAAAGTTGTTGACAAAACATAGTATATATGTTAATATATAATTGTCAAAAGGAAATGAAAACATTAGAAAGAACAAAATAGGAGGAAACAAAAATGAGAGCAATGAGAAAAGTAGAAATGGTTAAAGAGATTATGGGAATGTTAAGATATGTACAGGGGCAGGAAAACAGACAGTATAGAGTAAATGCTTTTAAGGTTCTCAAAAGTTTTAATGTTTCACATAATAGAAACAAATTAGAGAAAATCGAAAAGGCATTGTTAAACGATGTTAGTAGAAACACTATTGTTGAAATTATGTACGAAATGCATATCGCAATAGAAACAACTTTTTAAACATAGTTGTTGACATAAAACAAAACAAATAGTATTACACAAAATAAGGAAAGAAGGTGATATAATTTATAAATTTCATATTTATTGGACAGAAGCAATGAAGGTTGAGTTCTTGCAAAGAGTAATATTAGTTCATAGTTATTTGTATTATATGTTAGATGATAGCGTATGGACTGATAAACATTATGATGAGATAGCAAGGCAATTAACAAGCATACAGAAAGAACATACAGAGGAATGGATTAAAGTAAATACACAATATGGATATGTGTTTTACGATTATGATGGAACAACAGGTTTTGATTTATGGGATAGATTAAAACAAAAAGACAAACAGTACATTTCAAATATAGCAGAAAAGTTGGTGAAAAGATGAACAAAGGCGTTGACAGAGAACAGATAGACAGTTATAATGAACTTGAACAAATGTTAAAGGAACGGTGCATTTCAGATGATATGGCAGATGCATTTGGGATGTTTGCACAAAAGGCAGTTGATATAGCGGACACATTGAAAAGATTTGCAGAGTTATGTTCCACACAGATAGAAGAAGGGAAAGAAATTGCAATACTGGAACAAAGAAAGAAGCATTGCAAGAACTATCTGAAATTAAAACAAATAAACAGAAGGTTGAACATATTAAAGTTCAAACAAAACAAAAGGAGGTAACAGAGTGTACATATCAGAGTTTACATGCGGATTCGTTGCTTGTATTTTGTTAGAGGTTGCAGGGGTGATTGTGTATGCAATCTATGACAACTGGAAAAAGAAGCACTAAACCGTTGGAAGGGGTGAAAGACAAATAAAAACATAAATAAAAACAGCAGATATAGGTGATAGAGTTAGAGAGGGAGTAGAATGAAAGCAAATTTTGAGAAAGGAACAAAGATTTGTTCTAGGTGTAGAAAAGAATTACCCATTAATTGTTTTAATAAATGTAAAAGTAGAGTTGATGGTTTGCAATCTACTTGTAGAAATTGTAGCCACGATGCTTATGAAAAATATTATTATAGAGATATAGAATATTCAAGGGAGAAAGCTAGAAATAATAATAAGAAAAAAATATTTCAAAGAAATGGAAGACCTCGCGGAAATGGCGGAATGTTAAAAAGAGATTATGAATTGACAGAAGAGCAATTAAAAAGAAGGAACGCAAGCCGAAAGTATCGCAAGGTTAATCGTGCAATGACTCATGTAGAAGGTATTCTTATATGGTATGATGGAAAATTGCAAGATTTGGAAACAAAAGAATATCGTAATATATTGCATAAAGAATATAAAAGACAAAGAAACTGTGCGATAAGAGGGTATGTTGGGATAACACAACCATCTGAACATTTTTTGTTTGATTTTGACTTAGAACAAATGTTAAAAAATAATGCCTATTATAGTGCGGGTAAATATAGATACTATATAACAAAATGGTGGAAAGGTGAAATAAGACATTGGACTGTTAATGATGGAGTGTGGAGGGAATAAAATGTTTATTAAGAAAAATTATAATGTAAAGAGTCTTGCGGAGACATTAGAGGGTGCTTTATCAGTTGCCATTGATGATGGGGAAATCACTGTAGAAATAGGGTTATTAGAAGCAAGTGAGATTCTGGATGTTTTGAATGAAATAAACAAAAGAGAGCAGAAACATCAAACATTAGAAAGTGCTTGTAATTTTATGGAAATGGAAGATGGAACACAGACAAATGAAATGGAATTACATAACAAAAAAGATGCAAATGGTAATATATTAAGAAGTATGGATTGTAATTTAGATGAAATAGAAAGAGGTAATTGTTTCGGCTGTCATATTGGTGGGGATGGGAAATGCAATTTATGCGTATATGAAAGAGAATGTATGAATGAGACAAAAGAAAGAGAAAGATGTTTTGGAAAATCTTATGGCAAAAGACCTATCATTATATGTGGAACTTGTAAATATGCAAAACGGTGTGAGGTACTAACAAAACATGAATAAACGTAGCACAAAATGGTATAGAAAAAATGAAGCAGAAGTAATGCATAGATTAGGCATTAACCCTACAATTAATTCTGGTGCAGGATGGATTCAGAAAGAAGATGGGGAAAATGATTTGTTTATGTGTCAATTAAAGTCAACGGACAACAAGAGCATAAGTGTAAAGCAGGAAGATATTAATGCATTAGAATACCATGCTTGTACATCACATAAGATACCAATATTTGCATTACAGTTTTTAACAACAGATAGTGTATATGTTATGATACCAGAAGAAGAATTCAAAGAGTATCAAGAATATAAGAAAGCAAAACAAAATGAAACATTTTCACAAAAAAGTGTTGACATTGAAGAAGAAAAGGAATATAATAAAGATACGCAAAAGGTTAATAGAGACATTAATAAAATGCGTAGTACAAGAGAGCAGTTTTATGAACAGATGAAACAAGAGAGAGAACAACAGGAAAGAAAATTTAAAAACAAAATGAAAGAAAGGAGAAAAGCAACGTGGAAAAGAAATTCAGACAAAAAGGTGTAGCAACCTTTGAGGGTTTGAATATCGGTAAAAATAAACAGGTAACCTTAAAGGTCAAACTAAGATATGATGAAGTGGTAACATCTGTAGAACTCTTACAAGGATTAAATACAGATATTACAATACAAGCAAAGATTGGCGGTGAGTCAGTAAGCTTAGGAATGTTTACCATTGGAGGTATTAATTTTGACAGGGATGGAAATGCAGTTATTCCTTTTAAGTCGTTAACCGAGAATGTTAATCTTGATAAGATTACAAGTTTAGTTGACGAGGAATATATACCTCTTAGATTTTTAGCGGTATTAGAGCTACCAGAAACAACAGAGAGTGAGGATGAAACAGAGTGGGAAGATTAAAGTATAATCAGCTTGCAAAAGCACAGACAAAAGAAAACAGAAATGTCGTGATTTCAGAAGCCGCAACACTTGATGGTGAAACATTAGGTTATGCGGTATCAGAACAAATTGTAATCCATGAGGGTGAGAAAGACACAACAATGTTCTTAAAGAATGGATTAGGAATTGTTTCTAAAGAAGGACTTGTAAACTTGCGTGATGCAATTAACAAAACATTAGAACAAATTAATTAAAAACTTGTTGACATAACATAGTTCATATGTTATAGTATAAATGTAAACAAAAAGCAGATAAGCAATCAATTTAAAAAAAAAGAAAAGGAGAACAAGAACATGACAAACAAAGAATTAGAAATGGTAATCGAGATTAAGGAAGCAGAGTTAGCAGGATTAAAAGCAAAGCTTGAAGGATGCGAAGAAAAGAATGAAGAGCCAGAGAAAGAAGTGAAGAAATCAGCAAGAGGAAGGAAAGCGGCAAAGGCTAAATCAGAGCCAGAAGTAGAGGAAGAAGAAACAGAAGAAGATGCAGGTGATTACGAAAGCATGACGAGCACAGCACTTTATAAGTTATGTTGTGAGAGAGGTATTTCTTCTAAGTGTAAGAAGCGTGATAAGAAAACATTAATCGCAGTTCTGAAAGAAAATGATGCCACACAGGATGCAGAGGACGATTGGGAAGATGAAGAAGAGCAGGAAACAGACCCATATGCAGGTAAGACAGCGAAGGAACTTTACAAGATGTGTAAAGATAGAGGATTAACCGCAGTACCTAAGAAATCAGCGGATGTTTATGCAAAGATTCTTAAAAAGGCAGATGCAGAAGCCGCAAAGAAAACAAATACAAAAGCACAGGTTGAGGAAGATGAGGATGATGAGGACGATTGGGAAATCTAATCAGCCAGTAAAATAAATAACCCCATATGAGGGTTGACAATGGGGTGGCAGAAATGCCGCCCTATATTAATTTAATAGGAGAGAACAACATGAGATTGAATGAAAAAGTGCAAGAAATGTTATTGATTGATTGTAGAAAGCAAGAAGGAAAAGAAAAGATTAATAAGATATTATGGAAGATTAAGCCTATAAAACAGAAAATGATTAAGTTAGGATATGAGAAAGGGGAAATAGTTCCTTTAGAACAATTAGAGAAGTTTTTGCAGGCTGTAAGAATTAAACATGGTTATAAAACACAATGGATTAATACCTATTTTGAAACAGACAAAACAAAAAAGCCGCACAAAACAAAATTTGTGTTTTATACACATGGACTTTTGGACAATAATAGTGAGTGGATAACAAATCTTGAAGGAAGAACAATCTGGGAATTGTTTGCAAAGACAGCCATAGTATTTTATGATGAGATAAAGAAAGGAGAACAGAAAGAATGAGTAAAAACAAAAATGAAGAATTGATTATGCCAAAGACAAAAGCAACCTTTTATACAGATGGTGCTTGTTCTGGAAATCCAGGAATTGGTGGATGGTGTTATGTTGAGGTAGTACCTTATAAGAATGAATATAAAACAGAAACAACAGTAGGTGGTTCAGATGATACAACAAACAATGAAATGGAATTGTTAGCCGCTTACAATGCCGTATTAAAGGCATATAGAGAAGGAGTCAAAGAAGTTACAATTTATTCTGATTCGGCTTATGTTGTGAACCCTGTACAAAATAGTTGGTTATTAAAATGGAAATCAAATGGTTGGCAGACTTCCACAGGTAAGGAAGTTAAGAACAAAAGAATTTGGGAACGCATGGCAAAATTGATTTATGAAAAAGGTATGTATATTAATTTTGTCAAGGTAAAAGGACATTCAAGTGATTTATTAAATGATTTAGCAGACAGGGGGGCAACAAATGAGATTGAACGTAGAAAATATGAAATCATGGGTATGTAATTTAGTAAAGGCTATCTTATGTGGTTTTAACGCTCTGATTGAGCGTGTAGCAGGTTTTATATATAAAAATGCAAGAGAGATAGGCACAGTAGTAAAAGTCTTGTATGTGGTCATTATGGTGGCTTATATCAAGTGTGATGCAATAGATGCATTTGTCATAACAATTTGTTTAATGTGTATAGCATATGCTATTAAGATAGCTTACCAGAAGCTACACAATATGAATGAGGATTTTATACCAAAGCCAAGAGAACGGTTTACTAAGGTAAATAAAAGAGGAATGATAGAAGTAGATAGAAGCAGGTGGCAGGAATTAATACAGTATGTGTATGAATTAGAAGAATATATGCAAGAAAAACCTTGACAAATAAAAGGTATTATGATATATTATATACATGGAACTCATAAGGATAATTGAGGAAGGAATAGCCATTAAATATTCGCCATTTAACATAAAATAAAACTAAATAATGATACGACATAATCTTGGTTTAGTTTAAAAGATAAATTTTTAAAAATTAGGCATGGTAGCTCACAAAGTAAAATTCCTTTAAGTTAAGTTGATTAATGTAAAGTAGTTGTTAATTGATTATGTCGTATTAAAATATAGGCGGTAAATAAATACCGCCTTTTTAAATATTAAGACAAAAAAGGAGGGAGAACAAATTTGGGTAGAAAGGGAGAAATGCCAGAGAGCTTTAAAGATGGAAAAATAGATAAATATAATTTTAGAAACAGAACACCCGAAGAAATGCAGGAGATAGTAAGGAAATCTCATGAGAAGAAAAAAGAAAACAATAGAAAGAAAATGGAACTACAAAATTGTATGAGAAGTATTCTTAATTTAGGTGTACAATCTGAAAAACAAAGGAAAGTCTTAAAGTCATTCGGCATAACAGATAAGAAGATAACAAACAAAGTGCTGTTGATGGTATCCTTGTATATGAAAGGTGTTAAAGGTGATGTACAGGCAATCAGAGAGATTGTGAATATGATGGACAGGTTGGACATTCTGGAAGACACAGGTAACATAACACAAGGTATCAATATTAACCTTGTTCCTGTGCAAAGTAATACAGAACAAGAACAGCAAGAATTATCAGATGAGGATGCATACTGGGATTTAGAGGATGAATCAGAAGATTGGGGAGAAGACATTTACAAACCATGAAACAAAAGAAGAAAGAACTAAAGGTATTGTGGGTTGCAACTACACCAGATAGATATGAGTTTCCGATATGTGTTTGTGACAGTCAGAAAGACCTCGCAGAGCATTTAGGGACTACAGTAAGCAATATATCCCATCTGGCAGAAAGAAAGCGCAGAAGTAATCGTAGTAAGTATTATATATATAAAGTGAGGAATGTGTAATGGTATGCAACGTATATAATTCATTGAGTATTCGACAAAAACCAAACAGGAAAGGTAAGGTTTTAGGAACAGTGCCGATGAATAAAGTAGTTAATATTATTGGCAAAAAATATGTGTGGGATAAAAACATTCCATATGTAAAAGTGCAGTATTGTAACATTACAGGATATGTAAATGCTAAGTATGTTAAAGGACTTGTGTTGAAGAAAAAGCAAAAGAAAAATAAAAAATATCCATGGGTAGCTGTGCTAAGTAATGGGAAACAAAACAAAAGAATCAAAGTCGTAAAACAATATAGTTTTGGAGAATATATATCAAAACATGGTTGTTCCATTGCCGCTATTGTAGAAGCATTAGAGATTTATGGAATAAATAAAAGTCCATATGAAATAAATAAGTATTGCAGAAGTCATTACAAGTTTAATGGTAGTAAGGTAGCAATTCATGGGGCATATAAAACCGTAAAAGCAATATCAAAGAAGAAACCTGTTTATCATGATGTAAAACAAAACAATAAAACAAATATTAGAAAGATAATCAAAGAATCTTTAAAGGCAGGCAAAAAAGTAGTGATTGAACAAAAGAATCCAATACATACTTATGTTGCTTTAGGATTTGCCCTTAATGGTAAAGTAGTAATTGCAACAAGTGGACAACTTAAAGAAGTATCGCTTTCATGGATTATGAAAACAATAAACACAGGTGATGGTTCAAAAGCAGATTATTTCAAAGGTTCAAAAGCAGATGCAGGTATTTTTATTATTTAGTCAAATAGAGCCGTAGAAGCATTCTAAGGTATGAGGGTATAAATGCCCTGTAAAAATATATAGAATGTATATATGAGCCTATATGAAGCCTAGAAAGGTGGTCTAATATGTTTGTAATTAATATAGATTGTAATAATTGCGGCAATAAGAATAATTGTATGTATAAAGATAGAACAAAAGAATTAAAACAAATCTTAGAAAAGCAATATGATAAAAACAAATATTATAATTTAGGTGGCTATATAAAGTGTGCATTTTAT
>ERZ791859.574-NODE-574-length-23468-cov-2.206680_pt1 | contig 23468 bp, 23 predicted proteins | sample MGYA00509943_ERZ791859 | MGnify/ENA primary metagenome ERZ791859 (study PRJEB30046, sample SAMN00792065) | human gut metagenome | study: EMG produced TPA metagenomics assembly of the A metagenome-wide association study of gut microbiota in type 2... | reverse complement strand
AGCCACACACGGCGGGCACGGCGCGAGGGGCAGGCGGCAACCTTATCCTGCCCCAGCGGCATGCCTGCATCGAAATATGCGAACATCTCCTTATACACTCTCCACTCACGGGGCACGTCGTGCGTGCGGTAGTAAGAGGCAAGGCGCGCTTCCTCCTCAACGGTGGTCTGTCCGTCCATGAAGCGTCGCGTGAGCTGTTTTATGTGTTCAAATTCGTTTGTCATAAGTGTCGTCCGTTTATTATTTTTCTTTTTCTGATGTCTTCTAATAGTCTCTGGCGCGCCCTGCATAGGAGTGTCGCCACAGACGAAACAGCTATTCCCATTATGGCTGCTATCTCACCGTTGGTCTTGCATTCCACCTGACGCAGATGCAGCACCTGATATTCTGACGACGGCAGTCTTGCGAGCTTCCGGCTCAGCCACTGCTCGTTCTCAGCCATCTCGAGCCTTGTGTCGGGTCCTGGAGAGCCGTCGGTGATGAGAGGTCTGCCGTCGAGCGTGACAGGACGCTGCCTCCTCAGCACCGAAACACTGAGATGCGCGGCAATGCTTACGGCAAGAGCCTCAACCGAGCGGTAACGGTCGAGCTCGTCGCGCATCGCCCAAAGCTTGAGCATTGTGTCCTGCGCAGCGTCCTCAGCCTCCTCTTCGGAGAGTCCGTAGTGACGGGCTACGCCAAGCACCTTCGCCCTTATTGCGGCGGCGATATTTTCAAAATCGTTCTGCTCCACTCTGGTATGGCTGTGTTTATTCGTTCTTATTCATCTCTACACCCGACTTTCGTATATATCAGGAGAAAGGCAGCGGCATGACGTCACACCGGACATGGCACCGCTCTTATGCCTCTCTTTATATGAGACGTATGAGGAAGCGATTTCTAAACATGATTAACACAAATTAACACCAATCGCATCCGATATCATCCCGTCACCGCTTTCACGGGAGCGGACAACGCACACGGAAGAACGGCGGAAAGCCTCCTGACGGTAAAAAATATTGACAGCAGAAAATAGCAAACCGGAAAGCGCGGACGCCCGGAAACGCATCTGAAGCGCATAAATATACATACGGCGACGCCTGTTAATGCTGTCAGACTTGCAGAAGAGCCTTTTCCGCACCGCTGAAACAGCTTTTCCGCACACCGACAAAGGCTCCGCCACCACATGAAAGAGGCTCTTCCGCATGCCGGAACGGGCTTTTTGGCGCGGCAGAAAAGGGCATATCGCAAGCACATATGACATAAACCACACATTATCAGCAGCTTACACAAACCGCAAAATACGCGCGCAGAGCCGGACGGAGAATTTATTTTTTCGTACAGCCGAATCTCAGCGAGTTGGGCGGCAACAGTAAGGCGGCTTGGCAAGCCAGCAACACAGGGCACTCATCATATGAAATCCGCGCACACGGACGGTACGAATACCTCCTCAAAACATGTCATTTTGTCATACAATCTGCCAACAACCGCAGCGTTTCCGACATTTGGCATGCCATTTGTTATTATGACAGCGGACGACTGTCCAAAGATAACATTAAATTGGAATAATAACAAGAAAAAGATAAATATTATGGGAAAGATTATTGGAATCGACTTAGGTACTACGAACTCTTGCGTTGCCGTGTTTGAAGGCAACGAACCTGTAGTGATAACAAACAGCGAAGGCAAGCGCACCACTCCTTCGGTTGTGGGATTCGTGAAAGACGGTGAGCGCAAGGTGGGCGACCCTGCCAAGAGACAGGCTATCACCAACCCGAAGAACACCGTGTACTCTATAAAACGCTTCATGGGCGAGACCTACGCACAGAGCCAGAAAGAGGCAGAGCGCGTTCCGTTCAGCGTTGTGAACGAAGGCGGTTATCCGCGTGTGGACATCGAGGGCCGTAAGTATACTCCGCAGGAGATTTCGGCGATGATACTACAGAAGATGAAGAAGACCGCAGAGGACTATCTGGGACAGGAAGTGACGGATGCGGTCATCACAGTGCCGGCATACTTCTCCGACTCTCAGCGTCAGGCTACAAAGGAGGCAGGACAGATTGCCGGACTCAACGTTCGCCGTATAGTGAACGAACCTACTGCGGCAGCCCTTGCCTACGGTGTGGACAAGGCAAACAAGGACATGAAGATAGCCGTGTTCGACCTTGGTGGAGGTACGTTCGATATATCTATCCTCGAGTTCGGAGGCGGTGTGTTCGAGGTTCTTTCAACAAACGGTGACACCCATCTGGGCGGTGACGACTTTGACCAGGTGATAATAGACTGGCTCGTAAACGGCTTCAAGGCAGACGAGGGCATCGACCTGAGCAAGGACCCGATGGCAATGCAGCGTCTGAAAGAGGCTGCCGAGAAAGCCAAGATAGAGCTTTCGAGCACAACATCTACGGAAATCAACCTGCCGTACATATCTGCCGAAGGCGGTGTGCCGAAACATCTCGTGAAGACTCTTACACGTTCGCAGTTCGAACAGCTGGCTCATGACCTCATACAGGCATGCCTCGTTCCGTGCCAGAACGCCATGAGAGACGCCAAGCTCTCAACATCGCAGATAGACGAAGTGATACTCGTCGGCGGCTCAAGCCGTATACCTGCCGTCCAGACACTCGTGAAGAACTACTTCGGCAAAGAGCCTTCAAAGGGCGTGAACCCGGATGAGGTGGTTGCAGTGGGCGCATCCATACAGGGCGCAATCCTCAACAAGGAAGGCGGTGTGGGCGACATCGTGCTGCTCGACGTCACTCCGCTGACACTGGGTATAGAGACAATGGGCGGCGTGATGACAAAACTCATCGACGCCAACACAACAATACCTTGCAAGAAGAGCGAGACATTCTCCACCGCAGTGGACAACCAGACGGCAGTGACAATACACGTACTGCAGGGTGAGCGTCCGATGGCGTCGCAGAACAAGAGCATCGGTCAGTTCAACCTCGAGGGCATCGCTCCGGCACGTCGCGGAGTTCCGCAGATTGAGGTGACGTTCGACATCGACGCCAACGGTATTCTGAACGTTAGCGCAAAGGACAAAGCCACCGGCAAGGAGCAGGCAATTCGCATCGAGGCATCGTCCGGTCTGAGCAAAGAGGAGATTGACCGCATGAAGGCAGAGGCAGAACAGAATGCCGAGGCTGACAAGAAGGAGCGCGAGCGCGTGGACAAGATGAATCAGGCAGACTCGATGATATTCACCACCGAAAACTTCCTGAAGGACAACGGCGACAAGATTCCGGCAGACCAGAAACCGGCAATCGAGTCCGCTCTCCAGCAACTGAAAGACGCTCACAAGAACGGTGACGTGGCAGCAATAGACAACGCCATAAACAACCTGAACACCGTCATGCAGAACGCAAGCGCACAGATGTATCAGGGCGCACAACCTAACCAGAACGCACAGGCTGACCAGCAGACCCAGAACAACAGCGCGAAAAACGATGACAACATTCAGGATGCGGACTTTGAGGAAGTCAAATGATTCCGATAAGTAAATACATACTAAATCGCGAGCAAAAGCGTGCAGCTCAATGAGTTGCACGCTTTTTGCGTTTATGGGGTTCTTGGTTTCTATGCCTTTTTTACGCCCTTTTTTATCTCTTATTTGCGACATATTTGAGACAAGACAAAAAAGTAGATAATGTGGGACAAAATCCCACTTATCCACACTTATACATACTTAAAAGTAGATAATATGCCAACAATCGGATTTGAAATCAAGAGAAAGTGTAAAGTCTGCGGCAAGGTTTTCATCGCAAAGACTCTCGACATCTACTACTGTTCGCGCAAGTGCAGCAATGTAGCGTGGAAGCGTAAAAGGGATGAGAAGCTAAAGAACGCAAGGCTAGAAGCTATTGCCCAACTGGTTCCTGACATCAGAGAGTACATATCGGTCAAAGAGGCCGTTGCCATGTTCGGCGTAGAGCGTAGCACGCTGTATCGGCTTATTAAAGAGGGACGAGTTCCGGCTATCAACATTGGCGAGAGACTGACGCGCATCAAGCGTTCCGACATGGAACGGCTGTTCTTAAGTAGGCCTGAGAGTGCGGTTGAAAAAGAGAAGCCTGCCCCCAAACTCTACAGCATGGAGCCGGAGGACTGCTATACCATCACTGAAGTCTGCGAGAAATATCACATCAATGACAGTTCCGTATGGGCTCATGTGCGGAAATACTCCATCCCTTCCCGACAAATAGGGAATTATGTGTATGTACCCAAACAAGAAATAGATAACCTTTATAAATCAGAGATAGAATGAAGAAAGCATTGCCCAACACCAAAGTAACCGTCAAGCTCAGAAGGTCGAGATACAAGGAGGAGTGGTATCTGATTATTGAATCGTACCCGGTCTACAAACGAGGCTTAAACAGAGCAAGCCGTGTGGTGGAATCCATCAACCGGACTATATCCACGCCCATTTGGGACAAGTCATCCATCGCCCGCATCCTGCCGGACGGGAGTTTCAACTACAAGCCCAAACGTGATTTGAACGGAATCATCCAATGCCGTTCTACCATCGACCAAGAGGCCTGCATCTATGCGGACAATGTCCGTAAACTGCGCCAGCATGAATACGACAGTGCCATTCTCTACACCGACAAGGAGAATGAAATAGCTGCACAGAACGAGCGTGGCGAACAGGACTTCATCAAGTATTTCAACGGTATCATCAGCAAACGCCATCCCAACAGTTCCAATTCGATTATCGTCAATTGGATGCGAGTGGGCGAGTTGCTGAAAATCTATTCGCAGGGGAATCCAATACCTTTCAAATCCATTTCCGTCAAACTGCTCGAAGATATCAAGATGTTCCTGCTCCGAGCCCCGATGGGAGGCAACAAGAAAGGAACCATCTCGCAAAACACGGCTTCAACTTATTTCTCCATAGTCAAGGCAGGGCTGAAACAGGCTTTTATAGATGAATATCTCACGGTTGACATCAGCGCAAAGGTAAAAGGCATTAGTCAGATTGAAAAGCCTCGTGTCGCACTCAGCATGAACGAGGTGCAGATGCTAGTAGATACCCCCTGCAAGGATGATGTGCTGAAACGTGCGTTCCTGTTCTCAATCCTGACCGGCTTACGCCACAGTGACATAAAGCCGTTGAAGTGGAAACAGATTCAGCAAACAAGCAAAGGAACGTGGCAGGCCGTGGTTGTACAGCAAAAGACAAAGAAGCTCGATTGTAAACCCGTTACTTCACAGGCGTTGCAACTGTGTGGTGAACGCCCAGATGATGATGAACGCCTGGTGTTCGAGGGTCTGACAGATATTTCTTGGATTTCCCATCCGTTGAAAGAATGGATAGAGGCATCAGGCATAAAGAAGCACGTAACTTTTCATTGCGGACGTCATAGTTTTGCCTCGTTGCTCCTTGAAAACGGCGTAGATATTTATACGATAAAGTCTTTAATGGGACATACCAATGTTAAAACAACTCAAATTTATACTCATATTGTGGATGCAGCAAAGGAGAAAGCAGCCAATACATTACATATAGATAACCTGCCCGTATAAAGGTCGCGGTGCTAATTTCCACCGTTGAGCATCAGTGACTTATGTAAAGAAATTCTCTATTCACCACCCATTTGCCCCTCGTGAAGCACCATGCTTTTTGAGGGGTTTTCTTTTCCATTCCACCATCATTGCATGGTTTTCTCGCCCTACATCCGTTTTTACTTCCTTTGTTGCCTAATCTGATAATCCTCGTCTTAATGAAAATTAAAACTGACGGTGGCAAATGAGGGGTGGATTGGTGGCAATCAAGCACCTATTTAGCCCTCGTAAACATCCATATAGTTTTGCGGCATCAAACTTAAAAACGCGAGAATATGAGTTATACCGTAAATTCATTCGAGGAAATGCCGAGCGCATTGTCCTATCTGATTAAGACTGTTGAAGAACTGCAATCCTCTGTTAAAGCCTTGCAGCATAAGCAGGCAAGTGATTCACCCAAATGGATGGATATTGATGAGCTTTGTGCTTATCTGCCTTCGCATCCGGTCAAGCAGACGGTTTATGGATGGGTGTCGGCTAAACAGATACCCGTACATAAGATAAATAAGGCTCTGGCTTTTCTCCAATCAGAGATAGATGACTGGCTGAAGAACAAGGTGCATAAGACCCAAGATGAGCTGATGCAGGAGGCCGAACAGTTTGTCAAATCCAAAAAGATTATCAGGTAATATGGAAATGACGGACTATTGTTTTTCATTTTTTCGCAAGCCCATTCAGAATACAGAACCGCTAAGGGCGATAGGCATTGTGGATGTGTACCGCTATATGGTCGGCCATTATGCCCGTCCGCAAACAGAAGCTCTGCGTTCAATGGATTCCCCTGCTGATGCCAAAAGATACAAGGCTGCCCATTTTGACTATTGCACTTTCTCCGGTCTTTTCCGCAAGCGGAATGAAAAGGAACTGATAATGCACTCAGGATTGATGTGTCTGGATTTTGACCATATAGAGAATATGGAGGAAGTGAAGCAGCAGATTCTCAATCATGAATATTTTGATACGGAACTGTTGTTCACCAGCCCTTCAGGAAATGGATTGAAGTGGATTATACCTGTGGACTTGAAAGGATGGGAACATTCAAGATTCTTCAAGGCTGTTGCCAACTGTGTCCGTGCTACCGGACTGCCAATGGTGGATATGTCGGGAAGTGACGTGGCACGTGCCTGTTTCCTGCCTTACGACCCACAAGCATACATTAACCCTAAATACAACGAATATGTCAAAGAAAATATTTTCCGCCCAAGATTGGGAGAATGTCCCTTTTGAAAATAGAGTTCCAGAATTGCCCAAATTGCTTCCGGCTCCCAATCTTTCCTCTGAGAATAAAGAGGAAGAAGTGGAACGTATCATTTGCGAAATAGAACAACGTGCCGTTGACATCGCACCAGAATATAAGGATTGGGTGGAATTGGGCTTTGCCTTGATTGACGGATTCGGTGAGAATGGTAGAGAATATTATCATCGTATCAGCCGCTTCCATTCAGACTATCAAAGGGAAGAAACAGACAAGCAATATACCCGTTGCCTGCAAGCCAAAGGACAAAGCATAACAATCCGTTCGTTCTTTCATTTGGTTGGTCAGGCAGGTATTCCGCTAAGTTCGGCAGAGGAACAGTATTTATCCATTTTACCAAATATCCAAAATGGTAAAACGGGCAAATGGATAAAATCAGCCGATGAGCTTCCTGCATTTCCCGAATGTGTGTTCGAGCAACTGCCGCCTTTTTTATGTGAAGTTGTCGGTAACTCCATTTCGGAGGACGACCGCGATACCATTCTGATAGGAGCGATAGTATGTCTGTCGGTTTGCTTCTATAATGTCTGTGGTGTGTATGATGAGCGTATTGTTTACCCCAACCTTTACTTGTTTGTTGTGGCTGATGCCGGAATGGGTAAAGGAGCGTTAACTTTATGCCGTGAGTTAGTGGCTCCCATTAACCGTAATTTGCATGAGCTTTCGCAACGGATGGAGCAGGAATACAAGGAAGCGATGAATACCTATATCAAAAGCAAGAAGTCGGACGGTGCAGCTATGCCGACCGAGCCGCCTATGCGTATGCTTATCATCCCGGCCAATAGCAGTGCAAGTTCCTTGTTGAAGATATTGGGCGATAATGACGGTGTCGGGCTGTTGTTCGAATCTGAAGGTGACACGTTAAGCCAGACATTGAAGTCGGATTACGGTAACTATTCCGATGTGCTGCGCAAGGCGTTCCACCATGAGCTGGTCAGTCTGAGCCGACGCAAGGACAGGGAATATTGCGAAGTCAGCAATCCGAGGGTGTCTGTAGCGTTGGCCGGAACGCCCGAACAGGTAAGGCGGTTGATACCCGATGCGGAGAACGGACTGATGAGCCGATTCTGTTTTTACATCATCCGTTTTAAGCGTGGTATCAGAAATGTGTTTGCCACAAGCGATATTTCCCAATCCAAGAATACCATGTTCCGTATGTTGGGCGACCGTTTCTGTCATCTGCATGAAGAGTTCGTGAATCATGGCAGCTATGCATTTTCCCTTCCCTCTGCTTTGCAGGAACAATTCATCGAATACCTTAGCCGGGTGAATGAAGAATGTTGTGACGAAGTGGACAACCGGATGCAGGGTATAGTCAGACGGATGGGACTGATTGCTTACCGCATCATGATGGTGCTGACCGCTGTCCGCCATTTGGAGAACGTATACAATGTGCAAGCGGATTCTAATGGCATTATCCAATTGGTTTGCCAAGAGTCCGACTATTTCGTCGCCATGAATATTTGCGATACATTGCTCTATCATGCCGTCTTTATCTATCGGAATCTGTCAGGAAATCAGAGCGAACAGACTTCTTCCGCTTTACAGGAAACAGGTGTTGCAGCACGGAGGAATACCCTTTATAATATGTTGCCTGAAATCTTCACGAAAAAGGATTACGATGCAGCTGTTTTAGCTTTGGGTGAGAACGGCAGTACAGCTGCCAAGTGGATAGAAGCCTTCATCAGAAGTGGCAAATTGCGTCGGATTGAACAAGGTAAATATCGGAAGATTTTTTGAGTGGCCAGTTTGTGTTTTAGTGTCACTAAAACCTATGAGGCAAGCGGCACAACTTCCCACTCAAAATACTCAAAAAATCAATATCAACAAACAGTATGAATACAGAAAATAAAAAGCCCGGAGGTCGCCCGAAGCTGGCGAGTTACCAGAAGCGCACGAGATGTTTTCGCATCATGTTCAATGAGAGCGACTACATTTATATTCAGTCAAAGGCGGAACAAGCCGGACTGTCTGTCAATGAATTTTGCCATCAGGCGGCAATGGGTTGTGAGGTAACCCAACGTATCAGCCCAGAAATGGCTTCTGCCATCCGTGACTTGTCCGGCATAGCCAATAATGTCAATCAGATTGCCCATCAGATGCACATTCATGGATTGGAAGTAGGCAGGCAACATTGTATTACCATCATTGCTGAAATCAGCAGAATCATTTCACAGATAAAAAACGATAGTCATGATAGCGAACATTAAAACGAGAGTGGGCTTCGGAGGCATCGTGAACTATGCCAATGATCAAAAGAACAAGAAGAAGAGTACTACGCTGTTGGCACATGAGGGTGTTTGCACTGTCAGTAATAAGACTATTGCGGACTCTTTCCAGATACAGGCATCCATGCGCCCAAAAGTGAAAAGTCCCGTCAAGCACGTTTCTTTGGCCTTCTCACCACAAGATGCGGCTCGTTTCCCCAACGATGAGAAAGGAGATGCGCTCATGGTGGAGATTGCCCAAAAATGGATGGAACGGATGGGGATTCGCAACACGCAATATATCATAACCCGTCACCATGACACCAAGCATCCCCATTGCCATTTGGTGTTTAACCGGATAGACAACAACGGCAATCTCATTTCCGACAGTAACGAAAGAATACGCAGCACGAAAGTATGCCGTGCGCTGACGGAAGAATATGGCCTTTACCTTGCACCGAAGAATAGTAAGGCGAGAAATAAAAACAGATTGCGGCCTCACCAATTACGGAAACTCAATCTCCGTTCCGCAACTTTGGATGCATTGGCAGAATCCCATTCATGGAAAGACTTTCTGTCTGCATTGAAAATGCGGAACATAGACATCCGTTTTAACCGAAATCAAGCGTCAGACAAAGTGCATGGTGTTTCTTTCAGTCAAGACGGTATCAGTTTGGCAGGCTCCACGCTTGACCGTGACTTGAGCTTTAACAGCCTTTGCACGACATTGGGTAGCTTAACGGAGGAACTGCTACTTCAACCTCATCAGGCAATCACTTCCAGTGCTGGTGGGGGAACAAGCAACAGCCTCGGATGGCGTGATGAAAAAGACAAGAACAGCCCAAAGAATGAACCTTTTTATAAACCCCTTAAACGTGGAAGATGATGAAAGAAGATGTTATAGCCGCAAATCTCGCAAATCTGCGTCAAAGTGTCAATGAATTAAAAGAAAGCGTTGACAGATTGCACAACAACCCATCACAGCAGGTACAGTCAACGGTATCTCCCATTGATGAGCGGACTGTTTACAACAGCGTTGCTAAAAGTTTCTGCAACTGTTGGAACGATGCCTTGTCGATATTGAAAAAATCAGTGAGAAAAGAGCAACCGGACAGAATTCCTTTCTCAGTATGGATTCCCAAATTGATAGACTTGCTTAAACGAAAATTCAGCCTGATAGATTATCTCTATGTTCATGTTTGCGATTACAATACGAATCGCTTGAAGATAGAAGCCAATACGGAGAGAATCCTTGAACGGCAGGATGAGATACTTGCCAAAGTCAATGAACTAAGGCGTCCGCTGACCATTATTCCGCCTAATGTTAACGGCCTGTTCTTGCGCGGTTATCACTTCAAACTTCGTTATGTGATAATTGTTGTCATTGCTATTCTTGCATGGGCCGTGGCAGCCTCGCTCAGCTGCATGAAATATAAGGAGGAAGCATTAGCGTATTATTCCATGTATCGTGCGGTAAAGGAGCAGCATGAGCATCTGATGGACGTAACGGGTACCGAGGTGAAAAGAAGTACGGAATAAATAAATCTGGTAAATCTTATGGATGTTTTGTTTTTCCGTATGTAGGTTCTGGTTCTGCTGCCATAAGATTATTGTCGCTTTCTGGTATTTCGTATGTTTTGACTTTACGGTCTTCAAGGTAAATGTGATTTAAGGTGTATGCCAATGATTCCAATGTCTGCATCCGGATTTTAGGTTTCAATTGACATTCCCATATAGTGATGCAATGCCAACCCATAGCTGCGAGTTGGCATTGCTCCTTTTTATCACGTTCCTTATTCCGTTCAATTTTCTTTTGCCAAAACTCAATGTTGGTCTTAGGCAGACGGAAGTATTTGCAATTCTCATGACCATGCCAGAAACAGCCGTTCACAAAGATGACCGTGCGGTATTTACGCAGCACCAAATCAGGATGACCAGGCAGACGTGGATGGTTTAGCCGATAGCGGAAGCCTCGGCTGAAAAGGAATTTTCGTACCAATATTTCAGGTTTGGTATTCTTCCCATGTATAGCTGCCATATTGCGATGGCGCTGCTCTTTATTTAGCACATCAGTCATTCTGTTTATTTAAGTTTGTCTTTACAGTTCTTATATAATTGGATTAAATGATATAGTGACATATCTATGAGAGGTTCAAACATAAAGCTGTTTAAATGAATTAGTTCAGGAGTCATCATGTTAACACGTTCTATAATACTATAATTAGTGTCTTTCGGACTAGTTTTCTTGAATTTCCCTGTCCATTTTCCTGTTTGATTACCTGTTACAAATAAATCTTCTTCACTTTTACCTGCAGCTATCATTTTGTCGTGCATATAATTTTCAGCTAGGTGTCTTATAGCGATAGATAGACATACTTTATTTTCGATTAGCACTTCATTGGGATTGGCCTCAGTTGAGATGCTATCAGCAGTTTGCATTATTAAATCGTAAATTTTATCGGTCGTTTTAGGGTGTTTCATGCCTTTCCCCTGTGTATAATTTACCATGATATCTACCAATTGTGTGACTGTTATATTTCTTGTGTTTGTTTTTTGATGAAGGCATTCAGTTAATGTTATGTAATCGTCATCATCTTCCCCTTTAGTATATTCTATCAAATTTCTAACAAAAGGAATCATGCTAATAAATATTTTATTGTTGTCATCATGATTGATAAAAGCATTAGCGTATACGTTGCCTTTATATTGTCCTTGATTGATGATGACCTTTCCATTTGCTAAACGCTCCGCCATCCACATATTGGATTGGGGTAGACTTAGACGAGAAGACAATGTTCTATAGAAATCATAATTATGTGTCAATACAAGCATATAGAACTTATTGCTGCTGTCAACAGCAATATCCTTGATATATTCAACTATGGCGTATTTATTCTGATAGTCAAATGAGTCAGCAATATCATCCATAATTATAATTGAGTCATGCTCCATCGTCTTGCGTGCTTCCATTTCAAAAAGAAATTGCAAGATAATAAAAGCCCGTTTTTCACCACGACTAAGGATCTTTTCTAACACATCTTTTCCTACAGCTGTCTCTGTATTCGATGGCTCAACATAAGAAAATTGCAATTTCGCTGCTTCTTGTTTAAGTATGATATCTTTCTGATTAGTTATATCTACTTTTATTGGCACATGAAATCGAGTATTATAAAGGTCAATAATTTGTTTCCATCTTTCCTGCTGCGAACTCGCTTTTTCTAAAACTTCATGTAGAGCCTTTTTGTTTTCATTATAAACTTGTATATAAGCGTCAAATAGAGGTCTAATTTCATTATCTGACAAATATCCTAACCAAACTTTTTTCCGAAATTCTTCATAATTAATAATTTCAGGTATCCAGTCGGGATGTTCATTTAAGACTGACTTAAAGCCTCTTAATTCAACATTTTTGTCAATGGCTTTTGTGATTTTATCAAATGCTTTCTTTAAGTCCTTATCATTTAATATGCGTTGTTGTTCATTTTCAACGAGGTCTTGTAATTCTTTCTCTGATGACAGCTCTGTATCGTCTTGAAGTACGATTTTGTGGTTAACGCCAAAAAATGAACCATCAGAAACATACTGTTGTAATTGCGTTACATGATATGTGCCAAAAGTATGACCAGCAACAGTTCGAAAAAGTTTGGAATTTTCTAAAAGCCGATTATAATTTTCGATATACACATTCAAGTTATCCTTATTGGATTCTATAAACTTCTTAACATTCTCCTTGACATCAAATATATCATTGTATCTAAACTTAAACTTTGGAAGGCCTATTTTAACCATACTATTTAAATACTCAAGTATGCTGAAAATAGTATCATTATCATTTTGTTTGAAAGCACCCAATATTTCCTTTTCACAATCAGAACTTGAAGAAGCACTTTTTAGTTTACTCATTAAAGAATCTTTCTTTTCTGATAATTGCTGATATATAGAGTCATATATATCTTTTAGCTCTGAACTTGCCAGGAAATTCACAAATGATTTGGAACTATCAATATCATCATCTCCATTCACAACAAATATATTTTCTTTTGGTACATCTAAGTCATCTACTTTTAGTATAAAGCTCGATTCGTCTTTATCATGCAATTTATCACATGGTTTATCTTTGGACTGCCCTGATAAATAGCGCATGGTTTTTGCAAAAGATGTTTTCATTGATCCATTAGGAGCATAAACCAAATGTATTTGTTTTCCAGGAGTGAATTGAAATTCATGACAGAATTCCTTTATTCCGTAACAATTTTTCCAATCTATTTTTAATTTACTTATCATAACGTTAGTTAGAATATTATATTGATCAACAAATTATTATCAAAAAAATTCTTTTGGGCGCAAAGTAATTGCAGCTAATCTATTATCAACAATTCATTTATACGATCAAATGTTGTATCAATAAAAGTGTTATAGGCCATTTTATGAGTATCAATCATTTTATAATCAGTAAATAAGTGTTTACCGGATTGCAAATCAAAAGCCAATCGTAAATCATCTGCAGGCACTTCATCACCTTCTGTCTGTTTGGCTTCCTTTGCGGTTATAGTGCGCACTCTGACAATCTCATAGACATCCCGAATCCCTTGCCCTTTAATGTAAGGTATGAAGAAGTGTAAATTTTGTAATGCTATGGTTGTCGGGAATTGCTTGCCCGTATAATACAAGGTTGCTGTTCCGTCAAGGAAACTTTGTGTATAACCCCGGCGAACACTGTTGCCGACCAGTCCGATAAGTACACGGTTTCCTACATCTACAAAAGTACCCTTTTGCGGAATGACACGCGATATGGTTTCCTGTGATTTTGTATTTATCAGACCTTCAATGAAATGCTCCAATAACTTTCGGTTGTATTCATCTTTAGGGCGTAAAGGGAAGGCTCCGATATTTACTTCCGCAATGCTTTTGTAAAAATTGGAGACTTCTACTTCTGTTAGCTCTCCATCACCGGGGAAAAGGATATAACCGCCAATCACTTCCTTTTTTAGCGTATCAGACGAATAATCCTTGTAATAAATGGCATCCCTGTAGCGGTGCATCTGGTTGATTGCATCGTCTGGCGGCACGTCTACACCCCTTACCTTTCCACCGATGCGGTATTTCGCATCGAAAAGGTATGTCAGCTTCATTCCTTCTTGCAAGTCGTTCTTAGTCAACCGTAAAACAATGTCTGGCTTCTGCGGAACAGTTTTGGTAACTAATTCCTTTATGCCTGTTGAGTTGTTGTCGTTCTCCGTGCTTTTCGGGTTATACACCAGCTCTGCCAGTTCCACGTTGTCTTTTTTGAACAAGATGCGTGAGTGCTCCCCTTTGCCCAACTCCCATGTAAACAGGCCGTTCATCTCCATGCGGTTGTGATGGTCTATGTCTTCATTGTTCAGATGCAGTTGCTCCTTTACGATGTGGCTCACTTCTATGAAGCACCATATCTCATACAGAGTAGCAATGTCCTTTGTCTGAAGTCTGTAAATGCCGTCGTTGAGCGAATAGGCACGCCGTAGCATATTCCATGTGCGGTAAACTTGACTGTAGCCCGAAGCTTTCTGCAAGACCAGACTTTCTTGGTTCAGCCCCTTAAAGCGTCCTATGGTTCGGAAAAACGGATTGCTTTGCAACCGTTTCAACGTGGTTGACACGGTCTGCATTTCTGATTTCATGGCCTCCGACACTCCCTTCACGCTTTCAATCTGTTTCTTCAGTGCTTCATATTTATCGGTTATTTGCGCGAGGGAGAATTTCAGGAAACGGTTTTCCGGTGTGTCGTTCGTGTGTATTTGTTCTTCCACACGATACAGATGTACAGGTTCCAATCGGTGTTCTGCCAGTTCGTTTTCGATGGATACAGGGATATGTCTCAGTTTATCCGCTTTTAGATAGGTCTGATGTCCATGCAGCCTGCGCCGTGGGCGCTCAATGATATTCTTGCAAGCCTTGATAAATTTCTGTTGCTCTCCGGCGAATAAGCTCCACCATACGATTTCCGGTGTCTCACCATTCTTGTCAGGCGTAAATCCGTGGAATGTTCTTCGCATATAGTCGAGTGACAGCATACGGTATTCCCGTTCAATATCCTCAATGATGGCTTTCCAATGCTTGTGGTAATCGAGCTTGCTGCTGAGCACTTCAAACGAAAAGCTGAAACGGCGTGTTTCATTGCCGACTTTATATATCAACCGGATTTCACTGCGACCTATTTCATTGCCGTAGTTCAGGTAGCCTGCAAGGATGTGCCGATGAAAGGTAAACCGCTCATTGTCGCTTTGCAAAATGGAGCCAAACTGCGCGTCTTTTACATAATCCTTGAAGTCCACCCACACCGGGTAGTCCGTATTGTCGAAGAACACGGCTTGCGCCGGAACGCCTTGCTCTATTGGCATTTCTTTGTCAGAGCCTTTTAACAAGATGACAGACTCCACGCCATCAGACCATGAATAGGAGGACTGAAGTGCTTCTTCGCCCACATTGTTCTTGGCCTTTTCCCAAGTGACATCGAATTTTGTACATTCAATGCTCAACTCGAAATCCCTATGCCGTATAGTCAGAAGTTCCATTGTCAGCTCCAAAAACTTGTATAGCCGGATGACAGCCGCTGTTTCATCTCATCCAATTTCTTTAAGGATACCGATTTTTCAATGGGGAATCCGTCTGATATGTTTGCCAGTTCTTCGGTTATGACTCGTTTTAGATTGTCAAGTAAGCTATCTGTCACTTTGGTGTCATCACCTTCAATGCGCGACAGGATTTTCATGTTCGTCACCTCGTCCAACGCCCTTGCTACCACATATCCGTCCGGCAGTTCATTGCCTTCTTCATCTTTGTTGTAAGGCAAATTGTTCACTACATAAAGCAGGAACTCGTTGCGTGTGCGGTAAGCCACCTTGAATGGAGTACCCTCCAGCACAGCATTGACTACTTTCAGGTAATTTAACGCCTTATCACAAACTTCCCGATTGTCGGAATAAACATCCACTCCTCCCACAGCCGTCCCTATAAGTTCTTCATAGCCCAGCTTCCCGATATGTTCATAACGCTCGGTCAATCCTGCATCCAAATCCACTTCGTTCATTTCAATGGTCATGGCACGGTCAAGCACTTTGCGTGAGAAGGAGAATGTGGTTTCATCCATGTTTACGGTGCCGATGACTATCAGATTAGCAGGTAAAGACAGACGTTTCCCTTTCTCTTCCGTCAAATATGCCTTTCGCTCTTCGTCATCCGTGAAAAGTTGGTCTATAAGACTTTTGTATGCATCAGTTTGTTCAAAATCTACAATCGGGTCAGTTACGACCACTCCATCAGCATTTACCTTACGTGATTCTATCACGCTCAGGTATTCAGCAAAATATTGCTCTACAGGTGCAAGGTTCATCTCATCTAAACATAAGAAATGAGGCGTTTGAGGGTTTTGTATAGCCTTGACTAAAAATCTCAGGAACGGACCGACTACATATCTTTCACCATTTATCCGACTCACATAACCAATCAGTTCGCTGGAGTCATGCCAGTTTGGTTTCACTTGAATCATCTCGAAATTCTTAGGCTTCTGTGCTTTGAATTCTTCAGAGCCCTCATCCCAACAGGCACGAGCCAATTCACGTACAATCCGACTTTTCCCTGTACCGGATATACCAGCAAGTAAAAGGAAAGGTTTAGTTTTAATGGCAGTAATATAGGAGCGGAATTTCGTGTTAACAATAGTACCTTTATTTATATTATTTGTCATAAGAGTCTTTTCTGAATATTTTACTTCTTTGTATTCTTGGTAAATTTCAAGATATAGGTTTAAAATTTTGAGACCTTTTTCTTCATCTTCTATATTCCACAATGTATAATAAATTGCTCCAGCCCTATATCTTTCATCAGCAATATTTGCATCCTCATCCTGCTTTAAGAATTCATTCCTTTTATTTAAGATCCCTCTGATAAGTTGAGTGTTTTTGGTTATATCCCTTATTCCCAGTCTTGGCCCGAACTGACCAGGGACAGTTGTTCCTTGATTTAGAGTTAAATAAACATGTTTATAATCTGCTGATAATAAGAATACCAGATATACACCTTCACGGGTGGAATGAGTTATATCCTTATCCATAATAGCAATCCAAGGCGTTTTTGTAGCTCTTCCAGCTCCTATAGATCCTTTTATTGTATAATGGACTGAAGCTTTACCTAAAAAAATATTAAACATTGAGGGAAGTTGATGACATATAATATCACTAGCTTCCTTATCTATGTCAGAAGTTTTTTCTGCATGATTAAAAGAATCCGCTTTTGCAAATACTTTGCGGAAAAGGATATTTATATCATTTATTATCATAAGTTCTTTTGAATACTTAAATTATTCTTTACGCTATACTAAATATAGAGATTACAGGGCTATTATTTTATTGACCAAAGTAAATCTTTCACATCTACGTCTAAACATTTAGCAATCTTGACTAATGTCTCTAAGTTAGGTTGCATAGTGTTAGTACACCATTTCGAAACAGTTCCCGGATCTTTTCCCAATTGTTCCGCTAACCATTTATTGGTGCGCTTCTTTTCAGCTAAAACCACCTTCAAACGATTTATGTCTTTATTCATACTTTCTATGATACGCATTTGAATGTAAAGGTAATCATTATAATTGAAATTCAACTCCGATTATAATACTTTTCTAACAACTATATGTTGAGATACAACTTTATATTGAAATATACGTCAATGTATATTTTACTTGGACTTATTTTCTTTCTCCCTTCTCTCCTTAACCTTATCCAATCCCGGCATCTTCTTTGAAACAGAACTCTCACCAGCAGGAAAGTATGCCTTAAAGACCTGACATAAGAAACTTACAATGTCGCTGCGTTTCTTGCCCATGTTGGAGAAAGCGGAGTAAGCGTAATACATGAGTTCTTGCTGACTGCACATCTCGTTTGGCTGGATTGTGATTGAGGGCGGAAGAATCAAGTCATGTTCTGTAAATGCGTAGGCACTGGCAAGAATAGCTTTTTGTTCCTCTTCGCTGAACATCTTGATTTTCCCGGCAAACCATTCAAGTTCTTCTTTTTGAAGTGCTTGTTGCTGTTCGCTTTGGCGTTCCATCAGAATGGATACTTTCTCTTGTTCTTTTTCAGTAAAGGCTTCTTCAAGCACGCGGTTCTTACGCTTTAGGACATTGTACTTTTCCATACAAGCGATGGCAATGCAGAGATAACCTACGGTTACGGTAAGCACCAATACTGCATGGAATCGGAACTTGGATGGAAAATCCGGCAAAGCGTCAATATAGTCGCAGACGATAAGAGTAACTACAAGCATAAGCGCAGCTCCGGCATATATCGTCCGAACTTTGACTTTTTGGCTCGCAGGAGAAACGCCCATAAGCAAGGCTATTGCCAAGGCTGCGACCAATAAGATGGAAACCAAGATAAAGATTGTCATGTGTTACGCCCTCCCTATGGTTTTACGATGATACGCCAATAGCCTGCCTTGTCAGAACCTTCATGGACGAGAATGCCTCTCTCACGCAACTCTTTGATGTTCTTTTCAACTGCCCGCTTGGACACGCCAATTTTTACAGACATTGCTTCTGCTGTTATAGAAGGGTCGGAAATAACTAAGTCTATTATTTTTTGCCCTGTCCTGCTAACTCTTTTAGATGCATCCTCTCCTTTTACGCCGAACCTTTTCTCCGAACCTTTTTCGTTTACACCGAACCTTTCAGCATTTACACCGAACCTTTTCTCCGAACTTTTTTCGTTTACACCGAACTTTTTCTCCGAAGCTCCTCCGTTTACAGGGTACTTTTTGAGGGTACTGTTTACCCTGTCGGCCACCTCTTCTACGGAGATCCTACCATTCTCACCCCAATTCAGATTATAGAAAGTGGTGAAGAATGAGGATGCTTCGGTTTTATAGAGAGGTTCTTTGCCGGGCAGGAAATTGGGCAGCTTCTCGGTCAGTTCGCGCATCTTGCGCAGACCGGAACCACGTTTCTCCATTTAGTCGGGTAAACATATCGGCAATGACGGGGTTGCGGCGTATGGACGGTACATTGTAGATGTCACGGTCTTGAATCTGTGTGCCGTCAGGCATCGCGCCGGGCGAAACCAATTCCACACGGTCATCGTAGATGTCGATATGTACCTCGCCGCCCATCACCGTGTAATCCCGATGGATAAGGTGATTTACCAACCCTTCAAAGATAGCACGGTCGGAATAATCGGGGAGGTTCAGTCGATAGTTCGGCATCTTCACCCATCCGCTCATGGTGTAGTTCTTGATGAAATCCATGCCGTATTTCAAAAGCAACACAAGATTGGCACGATGCTCTACAGAGCTGATGGCATCATCTTTATAAAGTCCCGTCCAACGGGTACAGAATATGCGAGATTGAAACACGGTGCAGTTATCCACAAATAACAGTCCGGCATTGGTAAGTTTTCCGTCAGAAGTCACCAGCCCGAACGATTCCAAATACTTGTCGTTCCATTCCTGGTGTGTCTGTTCACGGAACGTATTAGCAAGGATGATGAAAGAGTGTTTATTTGCATCCACTTGTGTAGGAAGCGAGTCCCATGTCATGTGTGTACCTTTCAGCACTAACGAGAGCAGTTGTTGTGAATTGCATTCCACGCTTTCATTGCCAACTCTTACAAAAGCTGTGCGCGTTCCGTCTTGGTAATAATAATAAGGTGTCAGCACTCCGGCCTTGACTTTCACTTCAAGCAGGGTGCGTCCTTCGTGTTCAATCGGAATAAGCTGCACTTCCGGCACAGGGTCAAGCCTTGCCTTTATCATTTCACTGATAAAGTCGGCATCTGCCTGTGCGTTCTCCAACCCCACAATTTCACCTTCATCGTTTACGCCATAGAACAAGCTGCCGCCCTCCGTATTGGCAAAGGCCGACACGGATTTCAGCCACGACTTCACTTTCTTGCGTTCCAGCATCTCCTTGAAATCGTAAGACGTACATTCTGCTATGAGCCTGTTATCGTGTATCTGCATGATTTTCTCGTTGTTATAAGGGTATAATACCCCAATATCGTTTACAAACATACGGAAAAAAGCTTATTTTCCATTCAATTAGAATGGGAAAAAACGGATTAGGGAGAAAAAATCTTCGTAAAATCCATTCCTGAATGTAATTACATAATGGATTTCTGAGGATTTTCTATACCTTTGTATTTGTGATAATTAATAACTAAAGGTATCGTGGCAAAGAATTTTGAAATACGGAACAGCATGGCGGAGTTTCTTACCTTTATTGCCGAGGGTAAGGAGAATGGTGTTCAAGTGTTGTATAAGGATGAAACAATTTGGGCAACACAAAAAGCAATGGCGACATTATTTGATGTAGGTGTTCCGGCCATCAGCAAACATTTGAAAAATATCTTTGAGAGTGGAGAGCTTGATAAGAATACGACTATTTCCAAAATGGAAACAGTCGTGAATAGGGGCTTCCGTGGAGAATCAAAAGAAGAAGTTGAGTTCTACAATCTTGATGCCATCATATCCGTAGGCTATCGTGTCAATTCTGTTCGTGCCACGCAATTCCGCCAATGGTGTACATACGTTCTACGTCAGTTTGCCATCCGTGGATATGTCATAGATAAAAAGCGGATGGAAAACGGCTCATTTATTGGAGAGGATTATTTTGAGCATCTGCTTGCCGAAATTCGTGAGATACGACTGAGTGAACGGCGTTTTTACCAGAAACTTACAGATATATATGCCACGGCCATAGATTATAACAAGAGTGCGCCCACAACACGGCTGTTTTACAAAAAGGTGCAGAACAAAATGCACTATGCGGTACATGGGCATACCGCTGCGGAATTGATAGTTGACCGTGCGGATGCAAAGAAAGAGCACATGGGCTTGACCACATGGGAGAAGGCTCCGGACGGAAAAATAGTAAAACCGGATGTAAGTGTTGCCAAGAATTACCTTAAAGAAAATGAACTGGAGGCAATGGGACGTATTGTCAACAGTTTTCTTGATATAGCGGAAGATATGGCGAAACGCCATATTCCGATGACGATGGAGGATTGGGCGAAACGTATTGACAAATTTCTGGATATAACGGACAGACCTATTCTTTCCGATGCAGGAAAGGTCACGGCTGAATACGCCAAAGAGTTTGCCGAAACGGAGTTTGAAAAGTATCGTGTCATTCAAGACCGCCTGTTTAAGTCCGACTTTGATAAATTGGATGACAAAGATTTGCCTTCACTTGATTTTACACCAGAAAATTCTTAATCAAAACTGCAAGATGAAACACTTAGATACATTTGTTCAATATAAACCAAGACATACCATAATTTTTATGGAAGTTCTTGAAGTGACCGATACTATCGATACCAAGGAAATTTGTAACGTGAGTTGGTATATGGTTTGCAAGGATGAGATTATCATACAATCCGATTTTCCGATGTGTGCAACCGATGGTGAGTTTGTGAACTTCGTACCAATACCTCGACATTCATTTTTGGAAGCGAGACGTCTTATTAAAAAGATAAGGAAAGAGCAAATGTTCGTTCCAAAAAATGACAAAACGGCTCCAAGTGAATTCAAACAAGCATACCGAAAAGCAAGAAGAAAAATAATCCAAATCATAAAGAAAACGCAATAGCTTTTGTAGAAACCCTTAGTGATGCAGTTTTAGGTTATCTTTCAATATTGATATTTCCCTCGTTTTTCTTTCGTTATTTTCGGCGGAAAATCGTACTTTTGCGACATAGAGCTGTGGTTGCTTATGGATGCTTATTTTCGGGTTTGCATGATATTTGCAACACGTTCACGCAAGTCGCTGAGAGATATAACGTATTGATTTTGAGGAAGTGAAATAAGTATCGTAATTAATAATAAGGAATGGGGCATGATTGCAAAATTGTGCCTCATTTTTTTAGTTTCATCTATATGAGCAAACAATTTATAAGAAAGAATAAGGAAGACAAGCCTGTTGTGGCAATTTGCTACGACTTTGACAAGACCTTGTCTCCTGATGACATGCAGGCACAGGGATATATCCAATCTGTAGGTTACGAGATTGAATCTTTCTGGAAAGAATCTAACGGTTTAGCAGAAGAAAACGAGATGGACCAGAATCTTGCCTATATGTTTACTATGATTCAGAAAGCACATGGGAGATTCATATTCAACAAAAAGACTTTGATGGACTACGGAGGACAAGTGAAATTGTTCCCCGGTGTTGAGAGCTGGTTTGACCGTATCAAGGAGTATGGCAAACAGAAAGGTGTCATTGTAGAGCATTACATTATTTCATCAGGCTTGAAAGAAATGATTGAAGGGACAAAAGTGGCATCGAAGTTTGAGAAGATTTACGCCAGTTCGTTTTATTATGATAAGGATGGAGTTGCCCAATGGCCGGCGCAAGTAATCAATTACACAAGCAAGACACAATTCCTTTTCAGAATAGAAAAAGGGACATTAGACGTCAACGATTTTGGTGTGAACGATTACTTTGCACCTGAAGATATACGGATTCCCTTCCGTAACATGATTTATATAGGAGACAGCGATACGGATATTCCGTGTATGAAACTTGTAAACACGAATTGCGGGCATTCCATCGGAGTCTATAATCCTGAGACCAAGGATAAAAGGAAAGTGTATAAAATGATGGAAGACAAGAGAATTAAATATTTTGCACCGGCTGATTATACGTATGGTTCTGAGTTAGACTGTTTGGTGAAAGCCATTATAGACCAGACGGTGTCAAACGAAAAGCTGATGTCCATCCATTATAAAAATAAAAGAGAACAGACGAGCCTGAATGTCAGTGCCGTGAACATAGAGAATAAAGAAAAAGAGAAACTGATACTGGATTTGGAAAACAGTAATAGTTTTAAACAGACTCATTCAATAATTGCACAGTTAAAGAATTATACGTCTTGGACTGTGAAAGAAATAGAACAGCTTGAGAAAATAGCACAGAAGAATATTCAGGTGTCATACATCATCAACGATGAAGATATAAAAGAGTTCTACGACTCTATAAAGTGATGTTCATTTTAAAGATTCGTTTAAGCAGCTGTTCAAAATCAAGCGATATTATAAAATTACCCATATGTTATATATCTCTTTGTCATCATCCTATGCGCTGTTCAGGGCTTCATTCCAAAGTCTCATCGGTAGTGTAGCCAGTCACACTCACTCTTCGGACTTTTAAATGCAGATACTGAACAGCAAACAATATGATGGCAATTAATTTTGAATGTATACTTATTATAATATCCAACTCTAACATTATTCGTCTGATATTGTTATGATACTATGACAGAGACACATCTGTAAGACAACAACAAGAGAAACAACTCATCATTTTGGCTTATAACGAACATGTTTCAGTTGATGTTCCACGCTATTGTTTCTTCGCTTTCTCCTCCTTTCCATATAAAGGTTCCGGTTCTGCCGCCATAAGATTATTATCACTTTCCGGCATTTCATACTTT
>ERZ791859.501-NODE-501-length-25863-cov-66.614073_pt1 | contig 25863 bp, 35 predicted proteins | sample MGYA00509943_ERZ791859 | MGnify/ENA primary metagenome ERZ791859 (study PRJEB30046, sample SAMN00792065) | human gut metagenome | study: EMG produced TPA metagenomics assembly of the A metagenome-wide association study of gut microbiota in type 2... | reverse complement strand
TCACCTGTGGCAGAGGATGCACCGTAGTCACCTGTGGCAGAGGATGCACCGTAGTCACCTGTGGCAGAGGATGCACCGTAGTCTTCATCACTTTTTGCTTCTTTTTTAACTCTACTCATGGTAAAATCAATTGCTGCCTTTACCAGACCGGAAATATCCAATCTTGCACCAATCTTTATTTTTGTGGATGCAACCTTGGAATCATCTTCACCTCTGTCAAATTCACCGCTCTGCTCCACCTCATGGTAAACAGATTCATTTGGAGAATAATAATTAAGACAATCCAGTGGATGTTCGCAAGCGTGGAATCCACTATGACAAGCATCTGCTGTCTCCTCTTCGTACTCCTTGCCTTCTTCGTACTGGAATCCACGGCAAGTCATGTCCTTGTTGAATCCTTTATAGCTTTTGATAATCTCAGCCATCAGTCCACCTCCGCACACTTCAGACCGTCCTCGGTCACTACCAGTACTCCTGCTTCAATCAGAGCATTGATGGTGCTCTCGCTTGCTCTCTCGATAGGTATAATCTGCTTTTTCATTCTTTCTTTTCTCCTTTTCTCGTGATTGTAATCTTCGGGTTCTTCATGCCAATCTGGTCGGCATATAACTCTGCCAGAATGCGCATTGCTCTGTCAGCTTGTTCCTCAGTCATTGCAGACATCCGCATCCTCCTATTCTTTCAATAACGTATCTACTTTCACATTCAGAACATCAGCAACAGCTTTAAGGTTTTTAGCTGTGGGAGAAGATTCTTTCCACTTGAAAATAGATCCTCTTGCAAGATTGGCTTTGCTCTCAACTTCCGTGATTGCTATGCCTTTTTTCTTGCAAATTTCTTTGATATTTTCATAAACCAAAAAATTCCAACCCCTTTCCTTTGAAATTGAGCTGAAAATTTTACGAAAGTATATTGACCTATCACTGAAAATATTCTATAATTTAAACCGTGACGAAGAAATAACAAAATACTGTGGCAGGTTGTTTTATTGCGTAAAATATTCAACTCATAATTTTATTATACGCAATATTTTCAACTTGTCAATAGTGTTTTGCGCAAAATTTTCAACTTTTTTGAGGTGCAAAATGTACGAAAGAATAAAAATGTTGTGTAAGCAAAATGGTACTAATATTACTGCACTTGAAAGGGAATTAGGATTCGCAAAAGGTTCTATATGTAAATGGGAAAACCATGAGCCAAGTTATGAGAGAGTTAAGATGATAGCAGATAGATTTCATGTTTCTGTGGAATACATAAAAAATGGAGAGGATGTCAAGTGGAATCCAAAAGAGCAGACGATGGATTACACAATTTCTCTATCCGAGGAAGAGCAGGATTTGCTGATGGAATACCGCAAAGCAGATGACACCCAAAAAGAAATGATTAGGCGAATATTAGCCTATTCAGATAAAATGTAAAAAGGAGAAAAACTATTATGGAAGAAACAAAGAAATGTAAATACTGTCAATCAGACATTCCGAAGAAAGCTACGGTTTGTCCAGTATGCAAGAGGAAACAATCAAGTACGATTAAAGTAGTTTTGATTTGTCTTGCCGTGTTTTTTGCGATTGGAATTGTTGGCTCTCTATCAGATGATTCCTCTGACAGTTCATCGAGTTCTACCACAACGCAAAAGCAGAGCACATCTGCATCCACGAAAGAAACTACTGTGCAACAAGAAGAAGTAATTGAATATACCGCAATTACGGTGGAACAACTTGACAACGATTTGAAAGACAATGCTTTGAAAGCAACAGATTCTTACAAAGGAAAATATTTAGAAATTACTGGCAGACTTTCAAATATCGATGCAAGTGGAAAGTATATCAGTCTATCGAATGACGAATTTTTAGATGTTTACGGTGTGCAGTGTTATGTAAAATCAGATGAGCAAAAACAGAAAGTCATGGACATGAAAATAGATGAGCATTACACTATCCGAGTAAAAATTAAAGATGTCGGAGAAGTTATGGGATATTCCGCTGATATAATTGATTTTGTAGACTAAAGATTAAGCCACTTTTATAGTGGCTTTTTCTGTCAGAAAGGAACAGTAATGATTAACTGCGCAATCTACCCACGTAAATCCAAAGCCGTGGACAACTCCGACAGTATGGACGTGCAAATTGATATGTGCCGCCGGTACTTGGATAACAAGTACGGATCCGGGAATTACACTGCCACGGTTTATGATGGAGACTATGGGATCACCGGGCACTCCACCAAAAAGAGAAAAGACTTTCAGCGAATGATGCGGGATGTGTCTAATAGAAAAATTCAGCTTGTTGTTATTCAGCGGTATGACCGTATCGCACGTAATACCCGAGATTTTTGCAACCTATATCACGACATGGAAATAAATGGATGCAATCTTGTCTCCGTCAGTCAGCAGATCGACACAACTACACCCTATGGAAAAAACTTCATGTATATGCAGGCATCAATGGCAGAGTTGGAATGGGCCCTTAACTCTGAGAGAAGAAAAGATACTATCCGGTATGCGGCATCCATCGGGAAATCTATACTCCCGGATCACTCTACACCGTTTGGATACCACAACGCTGTCGTGAATGGAGTGCGCAGACTGGTAAAGGAAGAACAATGGGAAGATGCTGTTGCAGATCTGTTTGAATACTATCGCAAATATCGAAACTACTCTGCCACCGCCCGGCATATCAACCAACAGTACGGTACAAGATTTGAGATCCAGGCTATCAAGCGCATAATCCGCAGCCCTTTTTATTATGGATGTTACAAGGATAATGATAATTTCTGCGAGCCATATATATCTAAAGAGGACTGGCAGGATCTCCAACAGAAAAAGCCAGTGATCCGTACCGCAGGAAACAAGCGGACCGAGGTATTATTCTCCGGTATGATCCGATGCCCGGAGTGTAATCGGCTGATGCGGTCCTGTCAGAAAAGCCACCGAAGCGGTAATGTGTATCGGTATTACCACTGCGAATATCACTCCACCAAAATGTGCGGATTTGCCAAGGTAAAATCCGAGAATCTTATCGAGGAGATGCTACTGAACCGGGTCGATACCTTTTTGGCAGAACGTGAAGCGGCTATGTCAGATCAGAAATCAGAGAAAAAGCACTCAACCAACAATGTATCAAAATACCGGGCAGAGTTGGACAGGCTTAACACAATGTTCCTAAAGGGCAGAATAAGCGAAGAATACTATGACACGGAGTATTTAAGGCTAAATGATTTAATAGGGCAGTATGAAGCTTCTAGGCAGTCTCACGACAGCGTTAAGCACTTGCAAGAGGTGTTTGTGTCAGACTGGAAAGAAATTTACAAGGATCTCGATAAACTGCACCGAAAATTCTTTTGGAGGGATGTAATCCGGCAGATAATCGTTGACGATAACATGAATGTAATTGATGTTATTTTTTTATAACGCTTTTGGTTACCTTATGTGATGGTTGCTTGAGCAAGCAACAATCAAGGCAGTACATAAAATCCCCCGCCGGATCTGCTCCGATGGGGGATTGCTTTTTATGCTGCCAGGTACTTTCTTGTGGTCTTGCCCGCCAGTCCGTCGGCTGTGATCTTGCAAGACTTCTGATATTTAATGATAGCTGCTACGGTTTTACGACCGCAGATACCGTCAATGTCAGCTTCTGTCAACAGGCCGGCTTCCATGAGTTCCCACTGAATCCACTTGACACCCTCACCAGCGGAAATGAATACCTTGATATTCTTCTTCTTTGCCTGTGCCTTACTTGTTACCGTCATGGTAGGCTTTGTGTAAGGGTTTGTCCCTTTCCATGTGCCAGGCACCTTGGTCTCATAGGTATATGTCATGTCCTTGAAGGTAAGACCGTACACCCACTTGGTAGAGGATACTTTGGTCAGCACCGTGCCGTAATTGATGCCCTTGGCTTCGATGCACATAGGGACACCATTTACCTTGCCGATATAGACACCCACATGGCCAGACTTCCACAGGACAGTTCCGAGAGCAAAGTCATTAATCTTTGCAATCGGCATACGGTTGTATGCGGTCTGATAGAGTTGGTAGGAGCCGATGTTAAGCTGCCGGTAACCGGCAATCAGTCCTGAGCAGTCCACATTGACCTTGCCGACCTGTCCCTTTCGCCGTGCCTTTGCCATATAGTAGGTGGTCACGACCTTGGGATACATTCTGTGCATAGTGCTCATTTTGTTTTCGGTCAGAGCACCCTCGGGAATCTTGGATCCGTAAAAATATGGAGTGCCAAGACGGTTTTTTGCGTATGCAACTAATTCGTTTCCTGTTTTCATTTTATTTTCCTTTCTATATTTTTTAATTATTGTTATGTTTTTAATCTCCGCCCATCTGCTATGACTACTTCTGTAAATACATGGCAAGTTAGACACCACAACTGAAGCAATAGTTCATGATAATATCACTGGCATATTTACATATACCAGAATCGGACATATGTGCATTGGATGTGGTACATTAACCACCACAAATGATATAGATGCATACTCCGCTATAGTTAGTAATCTACCACAAACGTATACAGGTAATCCTTATCCTGGTGCCTTTGTTGCAGAGGATAATACTTATAATGATTTTTATATCAATGGATCAGCCATCGTAAACCGTAAGCCCGTATCAAAAGGGCATATATTGAGGCTATCATGTGTCTATATGTGCCAATAATTAGTCTCTTATAAAAATCGGTACTATATATACATGGGAAAAGTCTCTGGCCTGCGTATGACGATTATAAGCATTAACGAGCACTCGGCTGTTATCATTGTCGTAATTAGCTGCCGATACTCCACAGACTACATCATTATTACTACAGCATATAGCGGTAAAAAAGCTATATCCATCCGGGACTATAATACTTATCCATTGAGCAGCCCATGATACTGGCGATATAGCAGTACTACTTGATCCATAGACTTTATCTCCGTATGTATATAAGCTTAACTTGCTATTTACATCACTAATTGCCCCAGTGACAGTGCCGTTTCCGATTGATGAAATATCAGCATTTCCTATTAGAGAAATTAATGTTTTGATGTTCTTTATCGCAAGGCTAACCTTGCCGATAATTCCGCTGAGTTTTTCGCCTGTGGTCGGCTGTGCAAGGTCGGCTGGCTCAGTGAATGCTACGGTTGTGTTGGAAGCATCACCTGTCTTTTTGAGATAATCAGTCAAGTCAATGTTGGCTAATTTTTGGTCGGTAGTGGTCTTGTCGTAGTAATTCACAAGATTATCAACATCTTTTTTAATATATCCAGCGTCATTCTCTAATTCACTAACCTTTGTAGGTATACCTCCTGTTTGCTGTTTTGCCTGCTCCATATAATACTTTGCGTTATCAGTATCTTCTCCTTCTCTTGTTCCGGTTCCACCTATGGCATAAGATTCAGCCAATACAGATTTTGCATTTGCGGATTGCGCATAAGCAGATGCATTTGCGGATTCTACTCTAATATCTGCTAAATAATTAGGCTGTAGCATAGCATCTGTTACTGATCCTGTTTTGATTGAAAAAGAATAAGTCTTATTCTTTCCAGTACCAGTCACGGATACAGCTATGGTTGCAGAATCTTCAAATGTCAACACCGGAATCATAGAACCAATATCAGCTGTAAACTGTGTTCCATCTTCTGTAGTCATGGTAATGATTCCGTCATCAGACATGGAAAAGCCGACAGGAATTTTTTCAATGTTAAGGTCAAAAATAACCTTTTCTCCATTGTACTTTGTAATGGTGATTATTCCTGTAGCTTCATCCATAGTCCAATCAGCAATATTTCCGTTTATTGCAGACTTGTCTACTTTTAAGGCATCCTGTGATATGATACGGTTGTCCAACGCATCAATAGCAGAATCCATCTGATTAAGATTGTATGCATCTAAATCCGTGTTTTCACTGGGGTAATCTTCCCAGTTAATTCTGGTATAAACCTTATTCAGCGCCATTTGCAGAAACCTCGCTTTCTTTTTCTTTATTTCTTTCTTCCAACTCTACATTGATTTGATTGTCTGCGGCTCTGTTAATTTGCCCGGCAATATCATTCACAATTAGCCGCTTAATCTCCATCGGTAGACCACATTCGTTAAAAAGATTTATGATTGACTGTTCAAATTCTCTGATTTCTAAACTATTCATGCTGCTTCTCCTATCCTATCAATCCATACGCTTGCAATGCTGTTATAAGGTCATTTACTTTGTTTGCAACCGTAGAAGCTGCTGTTGTACTGGTAGACGATATTTTGCTTACAGTTTTCTTGGTAGAACCTTGTATTCCAAAAAAACCTAAATATCCAAGCGATTTCCCTACACTTATTCCACCAGTAGATGTTATATTCAAAGCAGGGGCATTAATTGATAGTCCGTTAACATCTATATTAAGAGTTCCATTGATTTTGTGTGTGTGCCCTATTGCAAGTTCAGTATCACCGGATATTTTTACATTGTTTCCTATGCTAATAGTACCGCTTGTGACACTTTGCGTATTTATGTTATCAACATACAAATTCTTAGCTTTCAAACTTCCAGTAGTTGTAATTCCACTTGCTGTAAGTATAGTCGAATCAGAACTACGACTTGCTCTTATTCCTGCTCCGTCCATACCCAACGTGTAATTACTGTAATTTAACACAATCGTACTATAATCTTGTGATGCTGATTGTAAATTGATAGTTCCTCCGGTTATATCAATGCTTTTCGCAGTGACTTTTCCATCAGAAGAAATAGAAAAGTTCGTGGAGTCCAATACAAACCGATTACCGGAAATGCTTACTTGTCCACTCTCAACGCTCAACTGCGAACTGACATCACCTTTGGAAACTTTCAACTTGATTTGGTCGGCTTGAACAGAAATTGCCGCCGCCAGATCTGTTTCTACTCCTTGCGCACGGGTTGATTCAAGTTCAATCTTTCCTGCTGTCTGTGTAATCTTCGTATCCAGGCCATTCTCTACATTCTTGATTTCAGACCGAGTTTCCTCAACAGTACGTTCTAACTCATTTGTTTTTCCAAGTAATTGCTTAATATCATATTCATAACCATTTACCTTTTTGGTACGGTATTCTTTACCTTCGCTAAAATAACTGTCTTGCAATTTCTGAATACCATTTAAGGTTCTTTGCATTACATACGTGTAAACTAAATCTGTTTTTGTATTTACTCTGATTCCGTCACCGACTTCTATACAAGGGTTTCCTTGCGCTGTAATTTTTGCCGGTCTGTACCATATTCCGTAAATAATACTAAGGACATTGTCTGCTATGATCTGCAACTCTTTTGCAGATTTTCCATATACCAAAAAATTGTTTTCAATAATATAGCAGTTATTTCCAGTACCGGATATTGCACCAATATCACTTTCAGTCTGTCGAATTTGTAATTTATCAATTTTTTTGCATATATAATCTTCGTATTGGCAAGATATGTAACTGTTGCCCGGAACTTTTGTGACATTTGTGTTAGACTGAGGATATAAACCTTTTTGAGGATATAACCCTTTTTTGGGATACAATCCCTGGCTCATCATCTGCAAAATTATGTACTGAAGTTTTCCATTTCTACCAAAATGTCCAAAACATCCGTTTATTTCACAAATTGCTTCTAATACTTTTTTACCTGACAATTCACTTGGCTTTATAGTTTTTTCAACTAGCATTGAATCGTTTACAAGACTAATTGTCTCCGAATCAATACCTAAATATTCGCAAAAACTGTTTCGAAAATTTAATAATGATAAAGGAAACGCTAAACTGTTGTACCATGCAGATACATCGGCATTTGCAACGTCGTACATTTTGTCATAAGCTGTGATATCTCGATATTTTCTATCTCCGGATTTTTCATCAGATATTACATTATAATCACCATATTGAAACGGTTTTTCAGAATGTCCTCCCAAAATAGAAAAAACACTTAGTTTTTTGTTTTTTAAACTGCTGACGGAATTTGTTACACGAAATTTCAGTTCAGATGCTTCACAACATCCAAAACGTAATTCGTTTTCCGAGCAAAGTCCCTCTTTCAAAGACCATTCCTCGCAGTGCAAATCTGTATTGTCGAGTGTACCGCCATTGAATTTAATAGATATTTCTCTTTTTATGGAATTTTCAAGAAATAATGATTCATATTCGTAATTAATCATATCAATATCCTATAAATGCAATTCTTAATGGTGCATATTGTATATTGTTATCTTTTATAGTTTGTATCTGAGGTTGCGGTTCTGCCATATACGCATCTTGTGTTACATATCCGTTATATTCCAATATAAACGCGGTAATTGAAACTTTTCTTTCCAATTCATTAATATAATTTCTTCGAATCATATCCATAATTTGTCCATATTGTTCATTATCTAACGGTATAGTTTCAAACTCGCACTTGATAGGTACATGAGACAGTGCTTCCCGATGTAACACACCGTTTGCATCCCGGTAAGAATCAAGGTCCTGCACGGAAGCATATCCCTTGTATGTTTTTTCTTTTATATACTTCATATTGAATATTTCATTGCCTATTTTTAATAAAAACCCGGAATACATAACTTACATACACCTCCTTAATACTGAAATGCACTTCTTCCGGTGCGTTGAATATAGCTGTCGTTCTGCTTTTTTACAACGCGGAACACTTCCCAACCGTCAATGTTTATAACAATATCGCCGCTCTCGCTCTGCCGGTAATATCCACTTTCTTGCAATGCTTCAACCATAGCTTGTTTCATGGTTGACAGAGGAGACACCACTTCGGTCTCTCTGTTGTTGTCACCCAGTATAGCTGCAAACTCTCTTGACTGCCTGGGAACAACCGTACCGGTTGCAAGACGTGGCAGTGATACTGGTGTGATGTTAAATCCGATATGCTTTCCACCAATGGCTGGCACTATATCGGGGATGTCAAAACTAATTGCATTCAGCGCACCGATGATTCTGTTAATGCTTCCCTCAACTATATCAATGATGACATTAAGAATGCCCTTAAGGACATCTTTCACACCTTCCCATGCCTGCTTCCAATTTCCGGTAAATACTCCAGTGATAAACTTGATCAAACCACTTAAAATATCAATTACATGAGATATAATGTTTTTAACCATTGTAAGAAAAGGCTTTAACTGTCCAGACATAGCCTGGATGCATACCTTCCATTTTATCGATACAAGGTCCAATACGGTTTTCAGAAACTCAAATATAGTTCCGATTTCTTCCGATTTCTCAACGAACATATCTCCCATGTCGGAGAAAAACTGAGACACATCGTTCAATATTCCAACAAAGGTCTCTCCGAGGAATGCTGCAAACGGGGCAAACACTTCGTTCCATATCTCATTCAGATACGGGGAAATCACTTCAAATGCCTTATTACAAGCTTCTACTGCACTGGCCAACAGATTAAAAAATGCCGGTAGTGCATCTTCAATTACGAAACTACCGAGCGGCTCTAAAACGTTCTCAAGTAGCCACAAAAGGCCTTTTCCGATATTATCCGTTAATGGCTCGATTGCTGTTTTCAATTTCTCAAAGCTGTCAATCAGCGGTTGGAAATCAATATTCTTGAACCAGTTCTGCAGACTTTCTTTTATCGGATCAAGGATGGATTTCAGTTTGCTTGCCAATCCCGCAATCTTACTCTCAATCGGTGCAACCTCAAACATATCGTTGGGAGACACCGTACCGCCTGCACCGCTGTTGTCCTGCTTGGACTGGTTATTCAGTTCATCAATACTTGCTAATGATCCTTTTGCTTTCTTTGCCGCCGCCGCGGTCCCGTTAAGGCTCTTTGCATAGTTCTCTTGCACCTTGATAGCCTTTGTAAAGGTACTTGCTCCGGTCAGTGCCGCAAAAAACTGCCCGACATAATTCATGGCAGTGCTCAACAAGCTGATAAGCCTTGTCAAAATCGGTTCTATTACCGTCAGAATCGGTGCAAATGCCACAGCGAAGCTATTCTTTAACTGCGTGAGAGCCGATTTAAGGTTGCTCAATGCCGTGTTGGTAGGATTTACACCATCATTGAATTGAGCAAGGTTCTTTAAGCCCTCAACCATCGAAGAGCGCAACTTATTGATAAGTGCTATCAGACTTTGAACTCCAAAAACATATTTAAGCATGGTTTTTAAACCAACTTTGAAACCTCCACTGCTTTTTTTAGCAGAATCTCCCATTTTTCTGATAGATTTAGATGCTTTTTCAGAAGCGTCTCTAATATTCTTAATACTATTTGCCTTATCTTCCATTCCGTTTTTAGAATTTTCCAAAGACTGTATTTCTGCATTAAGTCCAGATATGTTATTTTTTGCCCTATCTATTTCAGAAACAAGTGTATCGTAATACTTCAAATCATCTTGACTTGGAGCAATTCCAATTTCTTTAGATGTGGAAAAAATTCTATCCATTCTTTCTTTTGTTGCTTCCAAATTTTTTATATAGGACTCTAAATTAGAAATTTCCTTTTTAGCTTGGTCTATTCTAATTTCAGTATCAATTACAACAGCATTATTTGCCACACGCACCGCCTATCCTAGCAGTTCCTTGAGGGCTTTTTCATCTTCCTCACGCTCCCGCTTCTCCTGCTCTGTCAATTTATTCTTAAGCAGCACCACATCCTTATTATCCCGGATGTAATCCTGCTCCCACTTTTCCAATTTCTTCCCGGTGGCTCTTTTCTGTCGTATGGATAGGATATGAGTAAAAGTACACTCGCCTATCTCCATGTACGATGACAGAAATGTCCACCAGTGCATATACTTGTCCGCGCGGATTTCTCTACCAACCACACGGTTTACTGCCGGGATGATCAGTGTTGCATCCTGCTCCCAGTCCATAACCCGCGGACTCGGTTTGTCCGTTTTTTCGATACCCATGTCGATAAATTCCGCCACACCTTTGAATGCATCTTCCAAATCCTCATCAGGTATGCTGTCGGGATTCTCAAACATGATCTGCCGTATGATCTCACTTTGGATGTAATTTGTCTCTGCCGGTGTATCCCCGGTCATATCCTTGTCAGAAAGGGCGGTCAGCACATCCAACACCGCCCTATAATCTGTCCTGATAAGATATTCATGTCCGTTTGCTGTTACGTATGTAGGCAATTCCCATAGATTCATTCCAAACCTCACTTATGGTACTTACTGGTATACTGGTTGATTTTGGTCTGTACCTTTTCAAACCGCTTGCCGGTCTCTGCTTCAATCAGCTTGCCGATAGCATTGAGCACGTTCTCCACAAAAAATTCACCGTTGGCCAGAACAGTAAATGGGGATGTGATGGAAAAGAAACTCTGCGATACGTTAGAATTGAACAGATAGTCAATCTGCTTATCCAGTTCTTCTTCCATTTCTTTCACAATGTCCACAATATCCTTGCGCTCATCCACATTGTCTGCGATATGGCTCACTGCTTCAGCTACGTGCTCATACCGCTTGACCAGTTCCACATCCGCAGGATTCATTTCAAACTTACCGAGCACGGTTCCGTTCTTGTCCTCAATGGTGTACTGTTCAAGTCCTCTATCAACTACGATTTTTCCCATATTCTTTCATCCTCTCTTTCTTATTCTGTGTCGCCTGCTGTGAATGTAGGCACCTTAGCAGCAATGGTTGCGGTTCCTTTGGTTCGGTTTCCGTCATACCAAAGATTGAAGTTGATCCCCAGCCCGGAAGTATCACCGCCATAAGAAGTGATCTCCACCTTGCCATCCTCTTCCCATGCATCGTATTTATTTCCGGCATCAGTCTTGTCAATCAGTACTTCAAGGATTTTCACCTTGCAGTCATCACCGGACTTGCGATTCATAGCAATATCCTTAAGGAAATCGTAAATTGAATCTGCCGGGTCTGCATGATACGGTTCTACGCTGACCTGAGGAGCGTATCCCGTGTCACTTACAGATACATCACCAGTGACATCTTTGGTCTGCTCAAAAGATCCATTCATTTCGACACTCATGTCATCAATACCTTTTCCCAGTAAGTAATATGTCGGTGAAAGAGTACCGCTTGCCGGCTTCATGTACAGTGCGTGTGCTTCTCGCTTTAATTTAGACATAAAAAATAACCTCCTACCTATAACTGTTTGAGTGATTAGGTTAGCGAGCGGCTTCCATATTGCCGCCCGATCGACTTCTACAAGTCAAATTCATTTTTATAAGTTGCTGTGATGTTAATGATCCAGTTCTCTGCCTTGTCCTCGTTAATAGAATCAAGGTATGAAGGACTTACTCTCTGTATCTGCTTGAACTCCCTATCCCCCGTAAGAATCGGATACTCTTCCAACCGATACTCTGCATCATTTACCGTTATGGTCTGCCGTTCCAACCATCTACCAAGATTATCAAGCCACTCCTTGACCTTTGCTTTTCGGCTCTCCGATAGTCCGCTTGCCCGGTAAACCACGATAAACGGGTAATCGCAGGTCTGCTCCACATGGCCAGTCACATCCGTCTTTTCCTGTCGAATTGCACTTCCTGTTGACGGGAACACTGCTTTCCCTTTGGAATCCCCCAGTGTAGCGTATTCGATGGAATCTCCCGGAGACAGTCCAGGATACTGGTTGATAAGGTCCATCAGAGCGGTTGTGACTACTTCTTGTCCGTCAAGATCATATCTTATTTCTTCTTTTTTCTCTTCCATGATCCACCTACTTTCCAGTGATCTCAAAATGCGGTATAACTCCCAGTTTTGACACGGAAGTTACGGCATACACACCGTCATAGGTGCTGTTCATGTAATCGTAAAATCCGTTCTCATAGTCATCATCCGCAATGGGATCTTCCGTCCATTCCCCCACATAAAAAAAATCGAATTTCTCACCCGGTGTGAATGTGATTGTCTGTGGCAGAAGATCATTTGTCTGTCTGTCCCATGCCTTTGGAGTAAGATAGCTTTTTCCGGCAATCATATCTCCTGCATCGTACCGAACATTCAGAACCACATTGTCCTTGGACTCTTCCCCGTACTTCTGGACGATAGCAGAACGGTCCGCCATGACATTTACATCATGCAAAACAGTAGGGTACCACATATCCCCCAAACGGCTCTCATATCGGTTGAAAATCGTTACTGTATCGGAATACATAGCACCCTACCTCTTTACTCTTCTTTATTAAATCTTTTCCACAGTTCCGAGAATTTCTCCCAACCGTACATAGCCACAAATGCTACGATAAATCCGGCAACGATAGCTGCAAGGATCATGTACCATAAGATAGCCTGTTGGATGTACTGCATATATGCAATGAATACAACCACAGTCAGTCCGATGGAAAGGACAAACACGAGAATGTCTGTCGGAATCTTGGAAAGAAAACTTACACCCTTGAATACCTGGGTAATTAAGGACACAAGGAATGCCAATATTCCGATAATGGTTAATAACTGTGCAATACTTGTAATTGCAATTTCCATGTTACACCTCCACATAATAAGGATATGCTCCACCAAACAGAAGATTTACTCCGTTTTTGTCTTTTGTACCTCTCAGGTATTCGTTGATGGTATCCGCGTATAGTCTTGATTGTGCAGATTTGTCTGACAAGACCTTGCCTATCAGGCCACTACCAGTATCATAAGAGATACTTTCGTTTCCGGCCGATACGGATTTCACTGTCTTATTGCCCTCTGCTTCTGTTTCTGCCTTTTCAATCTTTGCCATGATGTCCACCAAAGCACATTCACAGCGTTTTACTGCTTCGGCATCGTATGCCACATCCGGGAATGCAAAATCCAGCTTGCATCTACCATCAACACCCGTCACAGCATTCTTGACAAGCTTTTCAGCGTTCCAAATGAGCCGATTAAAAACCGTCTCATCAACAGTAGTCCCGTATAAAGTTTTGTAAAACTCATAGTCTACATACATACTGATTTACCCCTGTTTTGCTAAAAACTCGTCAATAATGTCTGCCTTCTTCGTCTTGGTTATGCTATAGCCCAACTCATCAGCCAAAGATCTGATTTCAGCAACCGTCATGCCATTCAGATCTTCGGCTGTGTATCTGCTTAAGCTATAGCCTGTTATTCCCCCAGGCTTGCCGCTGCTGCCTGCGTAATGGTTCCCTTGATGACACCCTTGTCATTATCTGCGAAAATCTTAATTCCAGATAAAACAGTGTCATCAGCGGTCAGCCTGTCGTAATCTGCGTATTCATGGACCGCAATAAATCCAGTTTCGTCAGAGTAGAAAGCGAATGCCTTTGCAAGATCACTTTCGTTGGCAGGAACATAGTAACCTACGATGTTCTCTTTTGCAGTGGCAAAAAAGGTGTTCTTGGTAATACTACTGTTCATGATCACGGTTCCAAGACCCAGGAAATTCTCGACATAATTGAAACCAAAAGCAGTCTGTACAGTAATATTTGCCTTGCCAAGGTAATCAGCGACATCTTCCGCATTTACGAAAAATACAGTTTCTACATTGTCATTTTCGTAAATGTTCTGAAGTTTGCCCCACGCATCAGCAAAAGCTGCCTGCGCTCCCACACCAGTAGCAGTGGGCTGTCCAGCAATAGTAAGGGATGTAATAATATTTTTTCTGATGCCGGACTGAATGTCCTGGAGCATCTTTTCTGTCGTCTCATTGTGTGCCTGCTCATACCCCTTATCCAAAATAGCTTCTGCGGTAGTGGCTTTTCTCCATTTTCCAAGAACAATCTCTCCAATAGGGGTATCAACCGTGCTATACTTAGACAGAGGAATGATTTCACCCTCAGGAACAGTACCGTCCTGCAGGGTACCAGTTACAGTATGTCTCTTAAGCATTGTTCCTGCCTGCTTAGGAATCAGTCTCATAATTCCCAGCAGCTCCATCAGCTTTTTGATGGAATAGCCAAAACGAGAAACAAAATCAATCTGACGAACAGTGACAAGGTTTTCGCTTTTAATCAGGTTGTCTTCTGCGGCTGTCGTAATGTTTGCCATAAAAATACCTCCAATAGTTTTTGTTGGTTAGCGATCCGCTCAAATTGCGAACCGGTTATTGATTTACTGGAAAAGCTGCGGGTTTTCAGCAATTAATTTCTGTCTTTCCGCTGTACCGTAAATAAATTTTCCAGTCTTAGGATCTGTGGCATAGATATCTTCTTTGGACTTGATACCGCCACCATTGTTACCACCCTTATTTACGCTTGTAAAATGGGGAGTAACACTATTCTCTGCCTTGAACAGCATCTTGCTGTCTTCGGCTTCTGACAGAGCCTTAATAGCACTTTCAATATCAGATTTCTGATTCTTGGATGCTTTCAGAGTGGGAATGTCAAGGCATCCCATGATGGCTTTTTCATTCAGACCGTTGGCAGATTTGATAGCTTCCTTCAGCAGATCATCGAAATCTCTGTCGGCAATCTTCTGCTTATAATCTTTCTCTGCATCTTCTGCTTTTTTCTTCCAGTCTGCAATGGACTTGTTCAGCTTTTCAACATCAACCCCGTCAAAGCCTTTTAAGGTCTCTTCCGCGGTATCTGCCCTGCCTTTTTCTTTGTCACGCTCCGCGGTCATATCGTCCAATTTCTTCTGAATTTTGTCGATATCCTTGCCATTCTCAGCCATGACAAAATTAATCTGCTCCTGAGTTAATCCCTGTGCTTTTAATTCCTCTGTTTTCATACAATCCTCCATATTAGGTTGTTTTAGGTCTGTAACCATCGACCATGTTGTTGTGTATGCTTGTCATTTTAGGTCTGCCGACCAAACCGCGTGAACCGGATTCGAACCGATATTACACCATTTCCATAGTGCAGTTTTTGCCATTAAACTATCACGCAGGGCTTTCGCCTTTAGGAGAGGTCTGAAAGAATATAAGAATGCCTGCGATTTAATTTTATCACACTTGTTATTTTATGTAAATATTAAATATCTAGTGTTTTTATATCGCATGTTATTTCACATAAAAAGAGAGCAGTTTTACCTGCCCTCTTCTGATTTTACATTCTCTCAAGCATCTTAATGTACTTGTCGATGGTCTCGCGCTCTTCCGGTGTGTCAGCATCACGCTTAAGTTCCTTCAGTTTGTTATGCATGTCTCCCATAAAGTCCTCAAGATCTGCGAGCATACTCTGCTTACTAGCCATAGAATGGTCATTTCGGTACATCCGCTTGCTGTCCATGTATCTTTTCTCAGAGTAATCACCGTCATCATATGAGTTGCCATCATCGTATCTGCGAGAATACCTTCCCATGCTGTCTCTCTTGGCTCTCATCCGTCCTCTTGCTTGGCTGTATCGGTCATCATCGTACTCTTCCATGCCCTCAACAGTCTTGAGATCCTTGTACATATCAATCAGCTTGAATGCGGTATCAAGATTTCCAGTGGTCAACCCCTTATCCGCAATCTTGTCGATTTCCTCGCAAATTACATCTAACATCTTGTCATGTCTCATCATGCTCACCTCACATTCTCGACACGCAGAGTGCCGCTTACTGTCACACCTGCAGTATCAATCTGCAAACCAACATTCGCAACATTAGGATACTGCGCCAGTACGGTTCTGATCGCATCTACAATCGGCACCGTCACAAATCCAGCAGCTGTGGTGGTGGCTGTTACTGTCGTACCAGTAGCAACACCGTCTGCCAGAACTGACACGACAACATTACCGGCAACCCCGGACAGTGTAAGCGCGGCATCAATGTCCCACAGACCGCCAGTCCGCAGAGACAAAAGGCCGTTGCTGTTTGTGATTTTACTGTTGGTATTTTTTACAGTCTGGAATGGGATATACTGTCCAACCACAGAAGTCCATCCCGTTACTCTTCCTAAGAACATAATATTCACCTCTTTCTGTCAGAAAAAGGGCGCACCCGCAGGCACACCCTATTCCCGAATAAGCCTTACGCTCCGATTACTCGCTATGCAATTGTGGTACCGTTATAATACCCAGCATAGGTCTGCCCACAGCAACAGTACGGGTTCTGTACCACGTATGCCGGTGTAGGACTGGGTCTCAACTGATTTACAAGGTACTGGTTCTGTGCACTCTGAGATGCCGCAAGCTGTAAGGAATTGATCTGCTGATTCTGTTCAGCAATGCGCTGATTGAGTGCTTCCACCTTGTTAGCCTGGATAGCGTCAAGGATTGCACGGGTTCCTGCGTTCTGATTTTCGATAATATCTCTAGTGTTGTTAGAGTTATTATAGTTCGTCTGGCAGAAACCACTCTGAATCGCATTGTTGGTGGTGTTTGCGTTCTGCAGTGCATCATAGCGGCTCTGGCAGCAACAATCTGCGATCTGAGTCTGCAAACCGTTAAATCCCTGCATCATTGCCACATTGGTAGCATTTCCCTGTGTTAAGATGTTGGTGTTCACGCCATTGATAAGCTGTGCCTGCGTGTAAAAGCCATCGCACATCCCGGTGTTGACACTATCAATCTTTCTCTCAATGTTCGCAAAGTCGGAAGTAAGTACATATCCGTCTACCGCAGAACCGGAGCCACCACCGTAGCCACCGAATCCACGACCGCCGAATCCGCCCCATCCGAACATACACAAGAAGAAAAGAATGATCCACCAACCATTACCGTCTCCGAACCCGTCGTTGTTTCTTCCGTTGCCCTGTAAAAGAGCAACATCACTTGCTGATAATCCGTCCGTCATCATAGTATAATCTCCTTCGATTATTTTTATTTGCTAAAGTCGTGTCGACCCGACTTATTGCCCTAACATAGATTTATATTGCTGTGCTACTTGTTGCACCTGATTAAGCTGTTGCTGATTAATTCTGCCGTTCTGCAACATCCGCATAACCTCGTCCTTTGGATTGACATTTTGGAATTGCTGCCGGAACTGTTGGTATGCTGTGAGAATATTATTGCTGTTTCCCATTGCGTCAAATATCGGACTGCTCATTTCCTGTTCCCCCTCGTCTTGATTTTGATTTGTTTGTGGAATCAGCCATTCCATTAAGTCTATCAATGATAGCCTCGTATTGTCTTTTTAAGCCGTCGTATTCGTCTCTCGTGACATATTTACTGTCAAGATTGATTTCTGCTGTATTTGAGGATTGTAGAGCGTTCTGCGGTGCGTTCGACACTTCTTTATATTCAAATATGCGCAAGCTAGGCATTCCAGAGTTGTCCGCAGATTTTAGATAGAATCGTGTTGCGTCACTATCCATCAATAAGACCGTGCTATTCGGTGCGACAAGGTAAGACTTCGCCCCTACTTCACCGGATACCCAGTTTATCCCACTGTTAGCAGTAGGAGATTGTGAGAATCCTTGCGATTGCATAGTTTGTAAACCCTGTGGCTGATAGCCTGTCTGAAATTGCTGATATGGATTCATGTACGGCATTGCTTGATTCCTCCAATTTATTTAGTTCGTCCATGATGTCTCTGTCATCTATCGAGAGATAGAGATTACTATAATCTGTTTTCATACTCTAATTTTGGCATAAAGAAAGAGCCTTAACGAGTGCGTAAAAGGCTCATTTAAGGCTCTAATAAGTGTCACATGGACAATTTATCTATTTTGTTTTTTATGCGCTTATTTAATCGTTTAGCAGTGCTGAGAGACACATTCATGCGCTCTGCACATTCTTCCAGTGGTACATCTACGCACCGCATATCAAACAGTGTGCGCTCATCCTCTGTAAAATTACATTCTGCCAGTAGATACCTGATCTCCGGCATTGTAAATTCACAGATTTTCAATTTTTATCCCCCACTACTTGGAATCCGCAAGATATTTAATCATATTGTCCTTGGTCGTTTTTAGATTTTCTACGTTGTTTCCGGTCAACTGCGCATCAATCATTGCTATCATTCCTTGGCAGAGAAGAGACTGCGCATTTTTTATAGCTTCTATGGATTCATAATCATTATCAGATTTTTTCTCCAACTCTTCAACACGCTTTCCTAACTTTACCGCTGGGTTAATAGCTTTCCAAACAATAGCAACCGCACCGCCTACAATCGAGACACCGCCGCAAATCGAAAAAAATGTGTTCAAAAACTCCATAATAATTATTCTCCTTTTGTACTTTTATTTCTGCCAGTAATACAGTGGTACTTCCCGCCCGGAATCCCACGAATCATAGTACACACCGTCAATCACGCAGACAACATGGCCTTGCAATGCAAGGACATAAATACCGTCCGTGTGCTCTTCGGCAAATTCCGCTACTGTGCAGTCACAATCACAGATTTTACGGTGATATCCCTTGTCTGCAAGCAGTTTACCCCATACACGGTTGGCAGATGGCATATCCTTCAGCCAGTAGGCATATGCGACCAGCTCCGAAAAGCACTTGTCCCAGTCCATACAAAAAGACTTGCACAGTGCCCGGACAACGCAGTCACCGACCGTGGCTCCGTTCGGATTCGGATTATAATACGTATACATCATATCACCCCTATTCCCAGTCTGTCGGAATAATATGGCAGACCGTATTTTTTGCAATGTTCCTGATACTTTTCGACAGCTTTCTTTATTTTTTCTGTCAACAGTGCAATCTTTGCATCCGTGTCCTCGTTCCGCGGAATCTGCTGCAGAGCCTTCCGCTCACCTTTCATTCTGCGTATACTCCGCTCCATTGCCCGCTGTTCTTGCTCATGCCGGTACCGCTCCTCATTCTTTTTCGGGTCAATCGGATCATCATGGTTGATATTAACTCCCGGGAGCCACATCTGAAACGTATGCCGGCAGTTTATACCGATGATTCCCTCAATCTGGCCGTATCCGCAAGTCTCCACAAAGTCAGGGTAGTTATATTTCTTTTCTACCATGAGTTTCTGCTTCAATTCTTGCAAATAGCCAAATTCCTTGTCTTGCAATGGCACAGATGCCATGTTTTTAATGAGCACATCTTTTGTCCAGTCAAGGGAATAAATCTTGCCTTGCCACCATGAATGGTTTGTGTAGTCATCATGCTTGGTAACTCTCGCTCCCAAATGCTGACTGACTTTGACATACTGGATTCCCATTTCTGAGCAGCGGGTAAGAATGATCTCGCTGTTTGCCTGGTTGATTCCAGTGCGGACCGACCTTGCAATAGCTGTGTCAATCTTGTCCGTGTGCCCTGTGCCATATTCTACTGTTGTAATCCCACGTTTGGCAAGGTCTCCAACAACATCATTAACAGCTTGCTGTACTGGCACTCCTGCCTGCGCTTTCATGTAAATATCATCACAGGCTTGCACGTATTCATTCTGCACAGATACAGCAGTGGTCTTGGTCAGATTTCTGACAGTGCCGTTCGTGCGCTTGTATGCGTTTTCCAACTTCATGATTTCCATACGGGTCATGTTCAGGTCCTTGGCAGACCGCGGAATGTTCTCGAAAGTATATTCCGGCATCTCCCGGTTGATGTTGTACTCATGGATCATTAATTTTGAAAATTCATAGTTGTATGCTGCTATGGTGTTAGCAGATTCTAAAAATGCCTTATGGATCTCTGAGGATATGTCCGGCAATGCATCCTCTATGGTCTTGCGGATCTCGTCAAATGTGTATCCGCTCTGCACAATCTGATGCAATTTATGGATGGTAGACGGCATCAATATGTCTTTACCAGTGTAAAAGGCTTCTACGATCTTTTTTACAACCTCTTTCAGTAACTGGTTGTTCAAACGATTGACCGCCAGTTCTACCCCTTGGATCACCTCATTCAAATATTCAGGAGTTATCAATTATTCAAGTCACTCCCCTCTAATACCCGTCTGACTACTTCCACCCAGTCATCACCGTATCTCTCAATAGCTTCCACATCCCACAAGGAGATTGCTTCAGGGTTTGTATAGTTCAGCGGTTCTCCACTTGGGATCTTTGTTACACCCTTGCGGCTCCACCATTGTCCTTCTTTATCTGGCAAGATACCGTAAAAGCCACCAACCCGCCACACCGGGTCAATGTATTTCTCACCCATGTACATATAATGCGCATACGGCAGAGTAGGGTCATACACATGGACTTCACCTGATCCGGCAGACACTTCATTCAGAGCGTTGGTTCTACGGATCAACTCCCCGTCTCTCCGCGGCATATGCCGTTTCATATCGTCCCATACCTGGTTGTCCAGCGCAAGCTGTGCCCGGTCAAGAGCCGCTCCCAATGGCTGGAAGTTAATATCTATCCGAATACCCTTTTCCGTCCGGTGGATAGAGTATTTATGAAATTCTGATGCATAGTAATTCTTGTCATGTGCCACTCTATCACCCCTTTAGGATTTTTTTAGAAAGGAGGCTATAACCGCTTATTCTCTCACTTCTCGGTCAGCGCAAATGCAGAAGATGATAAGTTATTTGTGTTCTATCATGCTTAAATGGTAAAAGAGCAATCAAATTACTCTGGAAACAGCGTTTCTTCATTTGGCTGGGCTTCTTTCACCATAGCTTTGGCTTCTTCTTTGCTCATACCCTCGAATTTTACGAAAAACATCCATGCCGGAACCTTGCCCGCTTGAACATATTGCCACCACCTAAGGCGGTCTTCCTCCCGGTTGTATGTAATATCACCGAAGTCGTATGTCACGTCATATGTTCCTGCCGGAGCCAATTCGTACAGTGTAGCCATCACGTCCAGTGCATAGATGGTATCATCCAAACAGTCCTCTAATTTGTCCCGGACATCCTTGATAAACTGGATTGTCCTGCGGTCATCTGATTCGACCTGCGTGGCGGTAACCATGCCAGTTTTTTGATTGAATACGAAATATCCATTACTGAAGCCAATCTTATATCCGATCTGTGACAGAATAGCATTAATTCCATCAAGTCTGGCCTGTGTCTGTAAGGTAGGATTGATCTCCTGGTAGAAGTCATCTGATCCGTTGCCCTCTACCACCTTGACATAATTCGGCATACCCATCTTTTCTTTCATCCTGCCTGCGGCAATAGTGGGATCAAGTCTAAACAGCTCTGAAGCCTGGAACGGGAACAGTTTGTCGGCATCCATCAACACTGTGCGCTTGCTGTCCACGATCTCCTTGCTGTTTCGGCTGTAAGCAATATCAAGGTCTTTCAACTCCTCAATAGCTTCTGCAAATATCGGCATAGATAGAGGACTGTTGATATCAATATTATTTGCCTGCGGTGTGCGAAGGACACCATATAAAGGTTGGTCTATTCCACCAATAACGGCACTTTCAAGCAGTCCGCTCCACGGTGTCACAGAGATATCTACCTTTTTGTATGTATCGTCCTTGCTTTTACCCTCATAGCACACGTTGTCTATCAGATAAGAGCCATTATCGGCAAATCTGTGATATTCCAGTCGGGTGTACCACAGATCCTTTTTAACTTTTTCGGAAAAATAGAAGATAACACCAGTTATTTTATCATTCACGCATTCCGTCACCAAAAATCTGTCCGGTGTAAACAAGTCAATCCCCGTGCCGTTTGGCTTAAGGATCACTGTGCCGTACACGCAGCCATATTCTACCCAGTGCCGGAGATTGAAATACACATTCTCGATCTGCTGTTGCAGCCAGTCCGCCCGCGCAGAGCCATCAACCGTGATCCCGATGGCAAGAGTGGCCAGTCGCGCAACCTCGGAGCAGATGGACTTTGCAAAGTTGATAGTCTTGACATGGTCTTTCTCATCCAACCATTCCGGTTTGCCCTGATAGATTTGCACACACTGCTTGATAAATTCGTCCATCGTGTCTGTATTGATAGCATCCACCAAGAATTCATCTTCCGCTTTTCTCTTTAACAGCATATTTACCCATCCTTTTATAGTCTGAATCAGTCCCATTATGCGCTCGTACCTCGCTTGTTGCAGAATCTTTCAAGAGCATATCTCGTTGCATCTATCAAATGGTTATTCTCATCGGGATAACCGCTGATTATTTCTCCGTCCTTGTCGCGCTCATATTCATATTCCGTAAATTCCTTGTATGCATTCGGAGTCCTTCGTGGGTCAATTACAATTTTGCGCCCTTGCAGCCACTTCATGCCGTATTCCACAGATCCAGCTCCTTTGATTGCATTCTTGGCGGGGAGACCGGCATCTTTGTAATCGTTTGTAGATTTTTTCTCTGCAGAATCACAAGTGATTGCATAATCATTGTACCCTTTGTCAATGATCCACTTTGCATTGTCCGCATTCGTGGTCTTATTGACATAATGCTCATCTATCATGTATATGCATTCCTGTGCTGGATTGTATGCCAGACGAATGAACGCTGCCGGATCCGGGAACCATCCCCAGTCCTGTCCCTGATAGATTCTATCAAACGTGCGAATCTCTTCGTCTGTGATCTCACGGATGTAAAGATATTCAAACACGTTACCACCGTTGCCGTTAGCAATTCCCATGTATTCATGATCGTATGCATCCGGGTTTACCTCTTTTAGATGCTCCGCTTCGTCAATAAATGGCTGTCCCAACCATTCCGGGGGCACATCCAAATAGGTGGAGTGATGCACGACCATGTTATCTTTGGGTTCTAAGACATATTTATTCGCCCAGTTATTCGCGGGCTTTGGCGGATTGAATGACTTAAATATCCACGCTTTGTCACCGCCACGGATGGCAGACTGGGTGATGTTACGGATTTCTTCTGGCCCTGCGAACTGATCAAGTTCCTCGAACCACAGGATAGCAATATATCCAAACTCCGGGGAGATAGACTTGATCTTCTCCGGCTCGTCCGCACCACGGAAGTATATCTTCTGGCCAGTGGCTTTAAGAGTGATCTCCAGTGGTGACTTGTGTGCATCAAATTCCTCGGTGAATCCTTGCTTACCAATCGCCCACTTGATCTTACTGTATACGGAATCTTTCAGAGTGTTACCAACCTTACGGCATACCACAGCATGGACATCATGGTTGTTCCGCATCAGCTCAATAATGATCTGCGCAATGTCAGAGGACTTTGTTCCACCTCTCCCACCCTTGAACACATATTCCTGGTGCTTCTCGTTGCGGATGTCACGGATCACCGCGTGAAAGTTGTCGGGTATCATGTCAAGGTCTAAATGGTAATGCTGATTAAGTTTTGCAATGCGCTCTGCTTCTGCCTTGGCTTCCTTGTCTTCCTGCTCCTTGATAAGAGCAGAGATGGCATTAAATGCCTTGCTGTCACCCCTTATGGCTGATTGCATCTGTCCCGCCATCATTGCGGATGCTATAGTGAGGTCATCGTCTTCCGACAAACCAAACTGCCGCTTTACCTTGTCTTTTACGGCACCTTGAAGCTGTGCATTGACCATCATCGTTGCAAGAGCAGACATGGTCTTTTTCTGTCTTTTTGCTTGCCCTGAAGCAATTCCGCCCTTTCTTCCATTCTCCGCGGCTTTTTCTCGGCTTTGTTCGCTTGTAAATGGAGTTAGGTTCTGCTCTCGCGTCAATAGTTACTCACCCCTTTTATTCATTCAATAACACAGCTTTCTTTCCTGTAAAATCTTCCCAACGCTTTATTATTACATCAACATACTTAGGATCATATTCCATCATATAACAGATTCTGTTTAATTGTTCGCAAGCTATAAGTGTTGATCCAGATCCACCAAACAAATCAAGTACAATATCTCTTTTGTTTGTTGTATTTCTTATAGCTAATTCTGATAATTTAACTGGCTTCTGCGTAGGATGTACATAACTGTTTGCAGAATCTTTATCAATAGCCCAAACAGATCCAATTCTTTTCCCTGTGATTTCTTTTCCGTTTGAAGCGCACAATATTACTTCATAATCTGTTGCAAATGTATGTTTCAAATCTCCTATTCCGCCTCCGCCTTTATCCCAAATAATCATATTTGTAAGGTCGAAATATCGCTTAAACAATGGAATCCATTTATCCAGTACTTTCCATGTTGTACAGATAAATACAAAACCATTGCAAAACATTTTTACATTCGGAAAAAAGTCTAAGATTTTATCGTCATTTTCTATTACATCAAATTTTTCACTTTTTTCTCTCATGTTTGATTGATAGTTATATCCATAAGGAGGATCAGTAAACACAATATTTGCTACTTGCCCCCCCATAAGATTCTTCACATCATCAACGCTTGTGCTGTCTCCGCACATCAACCTATGATTTCCAAGCTGATAAATATCTCCATACTTTGCTTTTGGTTCATCAGGAATCTCTGCAGTAAAGTTATCCTCTTGTGCATCTTCTATGTCTGAATCATCTTCAATATCTAAAAACCCAAAATCAGACATATCAATATCGATAATGCCATTCAACTCTTCTGCCAAAAGGTCAATATCCCACTCGGAATCCTCACTTACCTTGTTGTCTGCCAGTCGGTATGCTTTTATCTGCTCATCCGTCAGATCATCAGCCACCACACACGGAATAGATGCAAGGTGTAGCTTCTGCGCTGCCTTGTACCGAGTATGCCCGCAGACGATGACATTGTCCTTATCTATCACCACAGGCACACGGAATCCAAACTGGTCAATACTCTGCGCAACTTTATCCACGGATTTATCATTCTTCCGTGGGTTCTTCTCATATGGAATTAATTCTTTGATATTCTTTTCGATAATCTGCATAAGCTACTCCATAAACAATCTATTATACATCAATTATATAACATACGTTATTACTTTTCAACAACAACCGTTATTTTTCACTTGACAGCACATATTTAAAATAATAGTCGGAAGTTGCGCTGAAAACCTTTTGACATTATCCGACAAAAAGACCTATGATTTTATTGCAACAGATAACCGACCACCAAAGGAGAACAATATGGAAAAACAAAAATTACTTGAGTATGCGCAGTATGGATGCGCTCAGAAAATGAATGACTATCGGATTCTAGCAGAAAAGGCAGGATCCGCAATAAAAGCCGACACAGCTTACACGCTCTATCAGCAAGCGCAGGAGGACTGCCAGGAGATTAACAGAATGATTGCAGAAAAATAGGGAGAGTGTTATGCTCTCCCTTTTTTATTCGTATGTCTTATATTCTTTTCCA
>ERZ791859.499-NODE-499-length-25959-cov-7.328096_pt1 | contig 25959 bp, 37 predicted proteins | sample MGYA00509943_ERZ791859 | MGnify/ENA primary metagenome ERZ791859 (study PRJEB30046, sample SAMN00792065) | human gut metagenome | study: EMG produced TPA metagenomics assembly of the A metagenome-wide association study of gut microbiota in type 2... | reverse complement strand
ATTTTATGTATCAGAATAATATAATATATAAATATATTTAATATAATATATATAAACAAACATTTTTAGAACGAAACAACAAAACATAACAGAAAGGAATAAAACAATATGGGAAACAAAGAACTAAACATAACATATAGACTAATAAAGGAATTAAAACCATATAAGAAAAATGCAAAGAAACATAACAAAGAGCAGGTAGAACAGATAGCAAATAGTATTAAAGAGTTTGGTTTTACACAGCCTGTCATAATTGATAAACATGATTGTGTAGTAGCAGGACATGGTAGGATATTAGGAGCAAAGAAAGCAGGATTAAAACAAGTACCTACTGTATGTTTAGATGAATTAACAGAAGAACAAATAAAAGCATATAGGTTAGTAGATAACAAACTGAATGAATCAGAGTGGGATTATAGTTTACTTGATGAAGAAATAGAACAGCTTACAGATATAGACATGAATTTGTTTGGATTTGACGAAGCTGTGGATTTAACAGGTGCTTTCGAGTACGAAACAAAAGACAAAATAGAAAAGAATTTTTTTGTTGTTTCATTAGCATTCCCAAAGGATGAAAAAGAAGCAATTATGAAATACTTAAATAAAAATAAAGAAAAGGTACAAGAAATAATAAGAAAAAAGGCAGGTACAAAATAATGAGTGTTGATTGTGGAAGTCAAATTGCAATATGTGATATGCCGATACATTTTGATAATTATATAGGTTGTTCCCATATGTGCGAATATTGCTTTGTAAAGCGTTTTAAAGATATTAAGGATATAAAGCCTATACGCAACAGCTACAATAGCTTAAAAGGCTTTATAGAAGGTAAGAGACAGTCGGACACTAAATGGTGTGATTGGAATATACCTGTACATTGGGGCGGTATGTCAGACCCATTTCAGCCAATAGAAAAACAAAACAAAGAGAATAAAGACAGTACACATAACATATTAAAGTTATTGGCTGAAACAAAATATCCAGTTGTGATTAGTACAAAAGGTAAGCTGTGTATTGATAAAGAGTATTTAGAATTATTAAAACAATGCAATGTTGTTATGCAGATTAGTTGCGTTAGTAAACACTATGATAACATAGAAAAGGGTGCGCCAACGTATAAAGAAAGGCTAAATATGATAGAAACATTAAGTAAGAATGTTCAAAGAGTTATTGTTAGGTGTCAGCCATATTTGCCGCAAATAAAACATGATGTATTAAAACATAGCTTAAAGGACTTTGCACAGGCAGGAGCTTATGGTGTTATCTTTGAGGGAATGAAATATAATAAGAAGCCTGTTAACTGTGGTTATGACCTAATCAGAATAGGTGGTGATTTATGTTATGATAAACAGTTATTAAGAGAACACTTTGAATTGTTTAAAACAAAAGCGCATAAACTTGGTATGAAGTTCTTTGTTGGTGAAAACAGATTGAGACAAATGGGTGACAGCTTATGTTGCTGTGGATGTGCAGATTTGTTTGAGGTAAACACATTTAACTGTAATCATCTTTTGAACGGTGATAAAACAGAGCCTACAAAGGCAATGAAACAAATTGGCACAGGTAGTATATTTCATGCGTTAGACCAAAGTAGAGGGACATATGAAAGACAAAAGAACTCAACAATGGAAGAACTAATGTATGAGGAGTGTACATTAAAACGAACACAACAGGCACTAGGTAAAATATAAAACAAGGGGGCAGAATGTTATTTCTGTCCTTTTTATTTTATTAAAACAAATTAACAAAAAAGTATTGACATATTAATATATTATGTTATAATAAGTATAAGTTAATAAGAGAAAGCAAAAAGAAAAGGAGAGATAAAGCAATGTTAAAATTTAAGAAAGATAAATTAATTAATGGATTATGGACAACAGAAAATGGAATTTATGTTATAGAAAAAGATATTGAGTTTGGTAGATATTATTTATATGTAAATGGAACACAATATGCAGAAGCCAAAACATTAAAGACAGCTAAGAAATATGCAGAAGAACATTATAACAAATAAATTTAAAAATAATTGTTGACAAACATATATGATTGTGTTATTATAATCTTGCAAATAGATTTTTCACCTTTATTAAAACCTTGTCGGTGGTATAGGTTAAACCGTCACAATGGGTATTAGCCAAGCGGTAAGGCATAGGACTTTGACTCCTAGATACGTTGGTTCAAATCCAACATACCCAGTAAGGAAAGTTAGCTCAGATGGTAGTAGCACTCGGCTCATAACCGATAGGTCATAGGTTCGATTCCTATACTTTCCATTTGTAACAAATAAATAAAACATTAATCAAGAAAGGAAACAAAGAAATGGAAGAAAACAAAAACAGAGAAGAAAGAACAGAACAGGAAACAAAACAGACAAAGGAAGATATTATTATCGAGAAACTTAATAACATTCAGATTCAGAATGGCATTATAATGTCAACAATAGGAGAGGCAGTATTTATCCTGTTAGATAAAAGAAAGGAATTTAATTTGAACAGAGGTCATGTTGCAAGTTTAGATGGTTGTATTTCATCTATTTCAACAGCATTAGGAAAGATAGAAACGGATACAGGAATGTGTACAGAGGAAGAGTTTAACAGGCAGAATGATGAAGTAGCAAAAGAAATTGTAGAAGCAATCGTGGGATTATTCAAATAAATAGATAAAATCCCTTGACAAAATAAAATAATATGGTATATTATTAGTAGACAAAAAGCAATGTAAGCAGGTGCAAATATAAAGTATCATTACATTGCTTTTTGTACTATGTAGAGGTAGGTAGAGAGCAAAGATGGATATTGACGTAAAAATATCTGATAGGTTTTCATCCTACATCATGGACTGGGATTATGAAAAGTATTTAGTAATTGGCGGCTATGGTAGTGGCAAAAGTCAAGCAACAGCACAGAAGATAGTGTTAAAATTATTACAAGAAAAACGTACCTGCTTGGTTGTAAGAAATGTATTTACAACGATAAAGGATTCTTGTTTTGAAATATTAAAACAAATTGTCAGTGATATGGATTTGTTATCATTTAAAGACAAAGATAAAAACAAAATAGTGTTTGTTAAGTCTCCAATGGAGGTACGTTTTCCAAATGGTAGCAGAATTATATTCAGAGGAATGGACAATACAGAGAAGATAAAGTCCATACATGGGGTTTCTATTGTGTGGATGGAAGAATGTTCCGAATTAAATTATAAAGCCTATACAGAGATATTAGGACGTGTTAGACAGCCTAATATGACATTGCATTTTATATTAACGTGCAATCCCGTAGGAAGGGAAAACTGGGTGTATGATTTATTTTTTACACATACAGAAAAGAAGGAAGACAAGATTATTAAGAAGACCGTACAGGATGAAGAAGAGCTATACAGACGTAAGACATTAGTAAACAAAAGGAATGGTGTTTACTACCATCATAGTACAGTTGATGATAACCCATTCTTGCCGCAATCATATATAGACAATCTTGAGGAATTAAAGTATATTGATGAATCATTGTACCAAGTAGCCAGATTTGGTAAGTTTGGAGCAAATGGAACAAAAGTGTTACCGAATTTTACAATCGCTACAAATGCAAAAGAATTTAAGGCAGTTGTACATAGGATTCCATCAAAATTCCATTTCTTTGGTTTTGATTTTGGTTTTGAAACATCATTTAATGCACTTATTTCTTGTTGTGTTGATGATGCAGAAAAGGTTTTATATATTTATGATGAAGTATATATGAACAACATAACCGATGATAAGTTTTCCAAAAGGGATGATGTACAAAAAGTGAAAGAGAGGTCTATCGCATTAGATAAACCAATTATATGTGATAGTGCAGAGCCTAAAACAATTCAGTATTATAGACAAGAGGGTTTTTATGTTAAGAAGTGCAAAAAGTACATTGGTAGTAGATTACAGAACACAAAGAAAATAAAGAGATTTAAAAAGATTGTTTGTTCACCTCGTTGTGTAAATACAATCATAGAGTTAAAAGATTTAGTTTATGCAAAGGATACAAAGGATGAACCAATATACGACCAATTTAATATAGATAGTCATGTTTTATCGTCTTTGTGGTATGCATTAGATAATTATACAGTAGCAGATGTAAAAGAACAAAAAACAAATAGTAGAGCAGGATAATGTTTAATGTGAAATGTGGAAAGGAGAACAGAGAAAATGAACACATTGAGAAGTAAAACAAAACAAGTAAAAGAAGTTAGAGATTTACAGAAACAGAGTTTAGAGAAATTAACAGATGATTATATGATAGGTTTATATAATGGGTTAGAGTTAGCCGTTGCAATTATGGAAAATAGAAAACCTGCATATTTGTCTTGTATAAAAGAACCAGAACAAATTGAGAATATAGAAAAACAAGAAGTAGGGAGAACTTGTTATAATGGTATTATTGTAAGGAAGGAAAGCTGAGTAATTAAACTTGACAAAACATAATATTAAGTTCTCTTGCATATAAGGTCTATAAATTTTTATATATAATAGAGGTGCTTATATGATTGATAGCAGTATTGTTATTGGATATGGTGTAGTAGCATTGACAGCAATAGTTGGTTTGTTTACGGCACTATATAAACCATTAAATGAAAATACAAAACAAATGACAGAACTAATAGTTAAGATGGGAAAGCTCACAGAAGAATTAGAGAAACAAAACAGAGATTTTGAAGAATATAAAAAACATGTTAGTAAATCACAACAAAAACAATGGGATGAAATAAACACACATGGAAAGGAAATCATAGAGTTAAAACATGATTTTGAAATGTGTAGACAAGAAAATGGAAAGGAGAATAAACATAATGTTTAAGAATTGTGTATTTAAACCAGATGTGAATACAATTAAGTGGTGTAAGGCAACAGGAGTTAGAGCAATTAAAACAATGGCACAAACAGCAGTTGGTGTTATTGGTGCAGGAACGGTAATTAGTTCTGTAGATTGGAAGATGGTAGTATCTGCAAGTGTTGTAGCAGGTGTTGTGAGTGTTTTAACAAGTATTGCAGGCATTCCAGAAGTAGGTGTTAATGATGAAAACATTTAGAGCAAATGGCGAAGGAATGAAAATTGTAAAAGAGTTTGAAGGGTGTCAGTTAAAAGCTTATAGGGATGAAGTAGGAGTTTGGACAATCGGTTATGGCATCACAAACTCTGATAAATCAATTACAGGCAGAATAATCAAAAGAGGTATGAAAATAACAAAAGATACCGCTAACAAATGGCTTTTAGAATCTTTAAGAAAGAAATATTCGCCTTTAGTTAATAGATATGATAACATTTATCATTGGAATCAAAATGAGTTTGAAGCACTTGTTTCGTTTTGTTTTAACATTGGAAGCGTTAAAATGTTAACGGCAAATGGAACAAGAACAAAGAAGCAGATTGCAGAGAAAATGTTATCTTATAATAAGGCAGGTGGAAGGGTTTACAGAGGTCTTACAAGACGTAGAAAAGCCGAAAGAGCATTATTCTTAAAGGCAGTAGAACCAACTACCTATAAGGATATATTTCCTGCATTGCCGCCGAGAGGATATTTCCAAATTGGCGATGGATATAAAACATATACAGAATATCCAACACAGATTAAGAGAGTACAAGAACTACTTAATTGGTTAGTAGATGCCAATTTGAAGATTGATGGTAAATATGGAGAAAATACAGCAAAAGCAGAAGAACAAGCACAGAAAATGTTTAAATTAACTGTGAATGGTAAGTTCGGAAATGCAACATTAAACAAAGCAAAGAAATATAAAAAATAGCAATTAGCACCCTTTGGGGTGCTATTGTAGTATATGGATATAAAAGGAGTAATAAAGATGAACATTGATGTAATAGGATTAGAAAAACAGAAGTCAAATGATTGTTTAATTGCCGCTAAAACATTCCCATATTTTATTTTTGGAAATTTTATCAAAGGAGACAGAGGGAACATTTACAGAAATGAGGTTTACGAGTTAATTCAATATTTTTTAGATTATCAGTGTGGGGCAGATTTTAAGCCAGAAGGAGCAAAGGGAGACTATATCCCATCAAATTATAAGTTTAAAAAGATAAAAACATTAATTGATAAAGAAGCAAGATTTATGTTTTCGCAACAGCCAGAAATTAAAGTAAAAGCAAGGTTGACAGACGATAAGAGCTTGCAGGATGTTGAGTATCTGCAAACAGTAGTAAATGAAGTATTAAAGAATAGTGGCTTCTCAAATCTTTTGTTGCAAAGTGCGAAGGATTGTTTTATTGCTAAAAGAGTAGCCGCATTGGTAGATTATTCAGAAGAGGATGGAATTGCAATCCATTTTTATAATAGTTTACAGTTTTATTATGAGTACCAGTATGGAACAAATAAGTTAATCAAATTTGTTTCGTTTGAATGTGTTGAGCAGGATGTAACAGTTGGAGGCTCATTGTATTTGGTGAATGAATATATCGTTTGCAATGGTGTTGTTTATATGAGTTCTGCAATTTATAAGGGTTCGGGAGTTTTATCGGAGCAGTTAATTGAGGAACATAAAACAGATTTAAAACAAATACCTGTGGCAATTATTATTAATGATGGAACATTAATGAATAAAAGAGGTATGTCAGAGGTTAGGCAGTTGACAGAAGGAGAATCAACCTATAGCAAGTTGGCAAATGCAGATGTAGATTGTGTTAGAAAGGGAATGAATCCGATTAGATATACTGTAGACATGAGTAGAGAAACAACAAAGAATCTTAGTTCTTCCGCAGGTTCTTATTGGGATTTAGAACATAATATGAATTTGGATGAACCAACTCCAATGATTGGAACATTGTCACCCGATATGGGGCATACAGAAGCATTAAAGAATACGCTTGACAGAATTAATTCTGAAATGTACAATGAACTTGACATTCCAAATATTTCAGAGGAAACATTAGTGGGAACAATTACAAGTGGTAAATCAATTAAAGCGTTATACTATTCCTTGATGGTTCGATGTGATGAAAAATTTAAAACATGGAAACCTGCAATAGAAAACATAATAAAATTTGTTTTGGAAATTGTTCTGTTAAACAAAGATATGACAAAAACAATTTACGAGATTCCACAATTAAATGATGTTAAATATGATATTGTAATCAATGAAAAATATGCATTATTGGATGATGAACTGGAAGAAAAGTCCTCTGACATGGAAGAAGTGCAGAATAATTTACGTTCCGTAAAATCATATCTTAAAAAACATAGACATGAGGATTTGATAACCGACCAACAAATTGATGAAGAAATTTTACAGATTGTCTATGAAAAGAGTATGTTTGACGGAGCGATTGCAAATCCTGTTTTAGAAGATAGAACACAAGAGGATGGGGCAGATATTGAAGTAAATAAACAAGTTGAAGAAGAAGAAATAAATCAGAAATTGGAAGAATAGTTATTGACAAATAATAAAAGTTGTGTCAATATATAATTACAAGAAAGAGGAAACAAAAAGAAGGAGGATAGTAAGATGAAAAAATATCGAATATTGGTGTATGAAAATTTGTCAATTGGATATTGTTATCTAACGGAGGAAATTGTTGAAGCAAAGACAGAGAGTGAAGCAATTAAGAAAGTCGAATTGATATTGTTTGAAAAAAGATACATAGATGATGTTAGTGGGTTAGCTTATAAAATAATTAAAGTATCATAAAACATACAGAGGTGATGCAGATGGTTAAGTTTAGCTTAAAGTCAGCGGAAGAAATTAGAAGAACATTAACAAAGAAACAGGAAAAACAAATATATCAACTTTATTTAGATATGTATAAGGATGTGTCTAAGAAATTAAAGAAGATAGGTAAATATAGCAAATTGGAAAAAGTCCAGTTGATTATGTTAAAGCGAGAGATAGAACAACAGATAAAACAAATTGATAAGGAATTGAAAACAGGAATAAAAAACAGTATTAGAGATACGTCAAGGGTGGTGGTAGAAGATACAAGAAAATTCCTAAGTAAATGTGGGTTTAAGGATATAGAACAAGCTTTTTATTATGTTCCAGACACGATTGTAAAAAGAATAGCTTCTGGTGATGTATATAAAGGAAATTGGACGTTATCTAAAGCCATATGGGGGCATACAAGAGATTTTAATACAAAGCTAGATAGAATCATAGCAAATGGTACAAAGTATGGTAAAAGTGCTTATGAGATTGTTAGAGACCTAGAGCAGTATGTTAACCCACAACAAACAAAGAAAAGCAAAGTAATTAAGTTTCAACAATATAAAAGAGATAGCAAGGGTAAATTTGTCTTAGATAAAGATGGAAACAGAATACCAGAAGGAAAACAGAAAACATTTTATTTTGGAAACGTAGATTACAATGCACAAAGGTTGGCTAGAACAATGATAAGCCATGCATATCAACAAAGTTTTGAAATGGTAAATAAAAATGACCCATTTGTAAAAGGGTATATATGGCATAGTTCGGGGCAACATGGTAGAACTTGTCAGTTGTGTTTAAGTCGTGATGGAAGGTTATTTCAGAAAGACGAATTGCCATTAGACCATCCAAATGGTATGTGTACATTTGAAGCATATATACCAGATGATATGAGTACAATAGCTGACAAAATAGGTAAATGGTATAATTCACCTACAGGAACATATCCAGACATAGATAAATATGCGTTAGATTTTATGGGAGAATAAAAAATGAATACAAATGTAATGTGTGATAAGTGCAAACATAATAACGTAGTTGGAAAAGGAAATCTAAAACAGAAGAAAGTAGTTGTTTATAGACAGGGAGAAAGGATTGTTTTAAATATAATATATTTTGTTTGTTTAGAATGTAAATCAATCGTAGTCGTACAGGTTGATAATGAAGAAACATTAAAAATAAAAGAATCATTATCAAGAACAATTATGCAGGCAGTAGAAACAAAAAGAAAGGGTGGTAAGGTAGGAAAGAAATTAAATTCTAAAAGAATTCGATTGACAGAATCATTAGATAAAAAGAGAGAAAAATTATTAGAAAAATATAAAAAAGAAGCGGAAAAAGTATTGACAGAAAATTAAAGGGGTGTTATAATATGAGAGTAATATGTGATGGGTGTAAGAAAGAGTTTAAAATTAAACTTAAAAACAAAAAGGTGGGAGAATATGAGATAGCTTATTTTAGGTGTCCAAAATGTGGAAGAGAATACACCGTAACATATGACAATAATAAAACAAAGAATTTGAGACTGAGAATTAAAACAGTCTTGGAAACACTGAATCATAATCCCGATGAAAGTGTAAGGATGAAAAAAGAAAGAGAACGAGCTTTTCTTGTGGAAATGTTGAAACAAGAAGAAGCAAAAATAAAAGCAAATATAAAAAAGGAGAATGATGATGGAAGAAAATAAAACAAATCCAAACATTGAAGAGACAAACACAGAAGAAAACAAAACAGAAGTGAATACAGAGCAGAAAGAAAACAAAACCGAAACAAATAAAATTAATGTTGAGGAAACAAAGAAGCAGGGTGTAAATGAAATCTTAGCCGCTTTAGGTGTGAACAGCAAAGAAGATTTACAGACGATTGTGAGCAAATATCAGCAAGAGCAGGAAAATAAAAAGACAGACTTAGAAAAAGCAAATGATTCTAATAAAACTCTTACAAAGAGACTTGTTGAGGAAAAGGAGCGTGCTGATATTGCAGAAGCGAAATTAGTCGCTATTACGTTAGGAGCAAAGCCAGATTTAGTTGATGATTTAGTAATTGTTGCTAAGTCAAAGGCAACAGAGGATAAAAAGATTCTTGATGTTATCGAGGAAATCAAAAAGAGCAATAGCGGTTCTGTTTATTTTGTTTCAGAGGAAGAAAAGAAAGAGGATAAAAAGAGAAGAACAGTAACAAGAACAAATTCAAAAATGCAGGAGAAAAAACAGAAGGAAGAAAACGGAGAGGGAACAGAGGGAAGTCTTGCACAGAGATTATTTGCAAGAAAACAAACAACAAAAAATAGTTATTTTTCACATAGTTAGGAGGGTAAACAAAATGTTTAATCAAACAGGAATTAAAACAGAGAAGTATGGAAACATTACGCAAATTCTTAAAAATGTAGAATTGCAAGAGTCAGTTGGAGTTGTTGTTGATGATTCAGTGGCAACGGCTGATAGTTTAGGAAGAAAGATTGTTAAGGCAGGAACACCATTAACTGGTGACCTTGACAACAGAACAACAGCGTTTACAGCGGCAAAAGCAGGTTCTTCTACTGAAAAGTCTGATGCAGTAGGAGTTCTTCTGCATGATGTGGATGTAACAACAGGGGATGCAAATGGAACACTTTTGATTTTTGGATTTGTTAATACAAATCGTATTGATGCAACAACAAAAGCAAAGATTACAGAGCAGGTAAAAGAAGCATTACCGATGATTAAATTCATCGCTTGTTAGGAGGAAATAAGATGTCAATTTTTGATTTAATTATCAGTGGCGAGATTGTCGCCTATTGGGAATTATTACAACAGCATTTAGAGCCTTATATGGGGCAGGAGTTATTCCCAAACAACAAAAAGTTAGGATTAAAATTACAGTGGTTAAAAGGTGCAAAAGGTTTACCGATTGTTTTAAAACCAAGTGCTTTTGATGCATCTGCAATTCCAAGACCAAGAATCGGATTTGAGAAATTATCCGCAGAAATGCCATTTTTTAAAGAATCAAAATATGTTGATGAAGAAATGCGGCAGGAGTTAAACAAAGTCATTGAAACAGGAAACCAGAGTATTATTGACTCTATTGTTAATATGATTTTTGATGATGAAATGGAATTGTTAAAAGGTGCGGCGGCACAGAGAGAGCGTATGAGAATGATGGCTCTTACAACAGGTGCTATTGCTATGGAGGGTAATGGACAGGTTTATGAGTATGATTATGGTATGCCAGAAGACCACAAGAGTAATGTAACAAAAGTTTGGAGCGACCCTTCGGCATCAATTCTTACGGATATTAGAACAGCAAAGGATAAGATTCTTGAGGATACAGGGGTTGAGGTAACAAGAGCAGTTACATCGTCAACCGTTATGGGATATTTCAGAAAGAATACAGAAATTAAGAAATCAATTTTTGTTCTTACAGATGGAGAAGGTTTTTTATCAGATGCGAAAATCAAGCAGTTTATTCTTGATGAATTAAACATTGAAATCGCAGTTAATGATAAAAAGTATGTTGATGAAAGCGGAGCTGTACAGAGATATGTTGATGATGATGTGTTTGTTTTATTCCCAAGTGGAAATTTAGGGCAGACATGGTTCGGAACAACACCAGAGGAATCCGACCTTATGTCTTTAGCGGCTTCAAATGTTAAGATTACTGATACAGGAGTTGCGGTTACAACAATGGCGAAGGAAGACCCAGTAAACGTGGAAACAAAAGTTACGCAGATTTGTTTACCAGACTTTCCAACAGCCGACCAAGTGTTTATTTACTCCGTTGACCAAGTTTAGAAAGGGGGAGTAAAAAATGTTTGTAACAATTAGAAAACCAACAAAGCTTAATATGTTAAAGGTTACTATGAAACAATATGAAAACAAATACAAAAGATTAGGCTACACGATTGTTGGTGGTAGCATGAAGACAGAAGAAGTGGAAGAGCCAGAGCATGAAATTGTTGAACAAGACATTATAGAGGAAGATTCAGAAGATATTGAATCTATTCCAATTAGTGAAATGAATAAAGAACAGCTTATGAGATTTGCAAAGGTTCATAACATAAATACAAAGAGTGCTAAAAATGTAGCAGAAGCAAGAAGAATTATTCAGAGAGCAGTTAAAGAAGCAAAATTGTAAAAAGGTTGTGTGTTTATGGATGCACTGAAAGAGTTAAAAATGAATGTAAGAGAGAACATAATCCCTTACTTTTCTGATGAAGAGTTAGTTTATTATTTAGAAAAAAACAATGGGGACGTAAGAAAGGCAAGTTATGAGTGTTTAATTTTAAAGGCAGAAACAACAGGGTTAGATGTTAGTGGAGTTTCAACAAAAGACTCTTCTTCTTATTTTAAAATGTTAGCACAGAAATATGTAACACCAAATACAGGTACATTGTTATGAGAAATTTGAAATTTGAATTATACAAGATTGCAAGAGAAATAAAGATACATGGAGAAATATATCACATAAACGAATTAGTTTGTGATGAATATGGAAAGCCAACAGGAGAACAAAAGAGTATCGTTGATGTAAGAGGACTTTTCCACACATCAAAGGGTTATATAACAGAAAACATTTCAGATGGAACAAAAACACATTCAAAAGGTCAGCCAATGTTATTATTAAAGTATGAGGATTCAAAACCTATACAGAATGGACATATTTTAGAGATTGATTCAAATAGATATAAGGTTGTTGAGAAAAACAATATACAGTTATATAACATTGTGTGTGACATATCATTGGAGTTGGTTGTTAATGGTAAGAATTAAAGCAGACGAGTTGTTAAACAATTTAGCACAAGCACAAACAAAATCGCAGATTGCTATAAAAATGTTTGCAACAGAGGGAGCAAAAAAGTTTCAGAATTATGCAAAGACACATAAAAGGTGGACAAATAGGACAGGTCATGCAGTACAAAGGCTAACAGGTTTTGTTGAAACAGGGAGCGACAAAACGAGAATTTATATCAGTCATGGTGTTGATTATGGCAAGTGGTTAGAATTGGCACATGAACGTAGATATGCAATTTTACAAGAAACAGTGCAGAACGTAAGTCCAGAAATTTTAAATGGATTTACAAGGCTGTTAGGACATTTGAGGTAGAAGATGGGAAAAGAAGTATCAAAACAAATTTATGATTTATTAAAACAAAATAATTTTGATGTGTATTTTCCATCACAACATAAAGGAGACTGCATATCAAAATATGTCGTTATAAAACATGATGGAGCATATCAGCCATTAACAGTTTCGTCTGAAAGACCAATTTACACAATTATGTGTTATGTTCCAGAACAGAGTTATTCAGAGTTAGAAAGTTTTGTTCTGGAAATAAAGAGAACCATGAAGAGCGTTTTTCCATTAGTCATGTATGCAGGAAATGAAACACCAAGTTATTATGATGATAGTGTCAAAGGGCATATGATTAGTTTCCAATATTATGGCACAAGAAAGATTGAGAATTGGAATTTGTAAGGAGGGAAAGGCATGGCAGTAACAAAGAAAGCCGCAAATGGAATCCCAACGATAGACGTATCGCTTGTTGTCGTTAGAACAACAGCAGTTGAGATAGCAGTTGACACAGCTAATAAGATTGCAGTTGAAGCACAAACAGAGGAAAGCGATGCAATAAAATTAGTTAAGTTGGGAAAACTGATTGCACAAAAACCGTCAACAACAACAATTACAGGGCACACAATCACGTTAACAGACAACGTGTTTATCCCCGATGTTGTTAAGATTTTTCAAGGTGGAACGGTTGGAGATAGTTCAGATGGTTACCCAACATATGAGCCACCAGCCGCAGGCAGTGCAGACAAAGGGGAAGTATTTGATTTAGATTGTTATTCAGCAGTTTATGACAGTTCTGGACAAATCGTTAAGTATGAATTAATTACTTACCCAAATTGTCAAGGAACACCTGTTGTTTTAAATTCAGAGGACGATGTATTTAGATTACCAGAATACACAATCAATTCAGCACCAAAGAAAGGTCAGCCACCATATAAGATTAGTTATGTGGATGCATTACCAACAGGGTTTACAGCGGTAGCTAATGAAGAAGATACTAAACAAAATTCCCCTACCGTTATGAGTGGGAGAAAATCAACAGAAGTTTCAAGATTAGATTAAGGGAGTAAGAGAGAATGGCAGTAGAAGTAAATAGAGAACAGTTAGCGATAACAAGTATTGAAGAATTAAAACAATATGCACAAGGCGAGGTAGTCACTTTACCACCGTTTGCACCGACACAGCCTTTTGTTGCAAAACTTAAAAGACCATCACTTTTAGCAATGGCTAAAAATGGGAAAATTCCGAACGAATTATTAGTTAAAACAAATGAATTATTTATGAATGATGGTACAGCGGTAAATGCTTCTGATGATAATATGTTAAAGGAAATCTTTTCCGTTATTGATACAATAGCAGGAGAGGTATTCGTGCAACCAACATATAAGGAAATCAAAGAAGCAGGTGTACAGTTGACGGATGAGCAAATGTTGTTTATTTTTAATTACACACAGACAGGGGTAAAGAATTTAGAAAATTTTCGTGAAGACTAGAAACGTCGAAAACGTAATTGCAATTGCAAAAGAATTTGGTTGTTTGCCAAGTGAGGTAATATCTATTAAAGATGAATACACAGCATATTGTTTTAATGAAGCTTGCATTAATGTTTTAATGCGGATTAAAAATAAAGAGACTCCGCACTGGATAACATTAGACAATGGAAAAGAAAAAGAGAAAAGCTATACAAACTTTTCTGATTTTTACAAAGACATATAGGAGGAATAAGCATGGCTTTGAACATGGGTTCAGTGGTTGCTTTTCTTGAGCTTGATACAAGTAAATTTAAGAGTGGATTTAGGTCTGCAATTAGTGATTTAAAGGTGTTTCAAGCAAGCGGAGCAACAACGGAACAAAAATTAAAAGGTTTGAGCAGTGCATTTTCCACAGTAGGGGGAGGGTTAACAAAAGGTTTGACCCTTCCTCTTGTTGGTGTTGGGGCGGCTTCGGTTGGTGTAGCAACTAAATTTGAGAGTGCTATGTCACAAGTCGCGGCAACAATGGGAATCACTACTAAACAAATCAAGAATGGAAACAAAGATTTTGAAAATTTACAAAAGACGGCTTTAAACATGGGTGCTACAACAAAGTATACAGCTAGTGAAGCCGCAGAAGGATTAAACATATTAGCACAAGCAGGTTTGTCGGCAGACGAGTCCATTAAGGCAATCCCAACGGTTCTGAGTTTGGCATCGGCAGGAGCAATGAGTCTTGACAGTGCGGCAACATATGTAACGGCTTCTGTAAAAGGTTTCGGAGATTCGATGGATAATGCTCAAAAATATGCTGATTTGATGGCAAAGGGAGCAACTTTAGCCAATACTGATGTTAGAGGACTAGGAGAAGCTTTATCTGGTGTTTCGGCTACAGCAAATAATTATAAACAAAGTGTTGACAGTACAACATTAAGTTTGTTAAGATTAGCTGAACAAAATATAACAGGTGGAGAAGCATCCACGATGTTAGCCAGAGCAATGGCAGATATTTATACTCCAACATCAAGAGCAAAAAAGGCATTAGATGAACTGGGAATATCCGCATATGATGGTTCGGGAAAAGCTAGAGATTTTAATGATATTGTGGATGAATTATCAAAAGCATTTGCAGGCATGTCCGATGAAGAAGCAAATGCAACAAAGAATCAAGTGTTTACCACATATGGTATGAATGCTTTTAACAAAATGACAGCGGCAACAACAGAAACAGTAGATAAATTTAAAACAGGGTTGAAGGATGCGACAGGTTCAGCGGCACAACAAGCAGAAACACAGTTGGATAATTTAAAAGGTTCTTTGACATTGTTACAATCTGCTTTAGAGGGAGCAGGCATTGTGATAGGCCAAAGGTTGACACCATATATCAGAAAGTTAGCAGATGGCATTAATGTGTTAGTAACTAAATTTAATAATTTGACAGATGCACAACAAGATATGATTGTTAAGATTGGATTAGTTGTGGCGGCTATCGGACCAGTTATGCTTATTATGAGTAAATTGTTTAAGTTTGTTTCGATGGCAGTAACAGCTTTCAAAACATTTGGAACAACAATGCAAACGATAAAAACATCAATCGACCTTGTGAGAGCAGGATATGCAGGTTTGGCAATGCAAATGGGTGGTATTCCTGCAATCATATCAAGCCTTATGGCAGGATTCAGTGGGATGTTAGTTCCTGTTCTTTCAGTTGTCGCAGTTATCGGAGTGTTGGTTGCGGCTTTTGTTACATTGTGGAAAACAAATGAAACATTTAGAAATAAAATAGTTTCTGTGTTTGATGAAGTTAAAACAAAAATAGGTGAGTCGATAAACAATATAAAAGAAACATTATCAAAATTGAATGTAGATTTTTCGGGAGTAATTAATTCCCTCAAGTCGTTATGGATAGGGTTTTGTAACATAATAGCACCTTTATTTACAAACGCTTTTAAAGGGGTAGCAACAGTAATAGAATCTGTCATGACGATTATTGAGGGAATCGTGCAAACAGCCGTTGGAATTATTAATGGTGATGTAGATTTGTTTACAAAAGGAATCGGAACAATATTTAATGGATTGTTGACAGGGATAACAGGATTGGCAAGTAATATATTGTCGTTAGTTGGAGAACTCGGAGCAAACATATTGAGTGTTTTAGGGTTGGAAGATATAGCAGAGGTATTTCAAACATTTTTTGAAACAATATCTGAAATTTTTGAACAAATACCAGAAGTAGTAAATAGTGCATTTGAAATAGTTGGAGGATTTTTTACAGAAACTTTACCAGAATTTATTGATTCGGCAGTTGAAACAATACAAGGTTTTGCAGACAATGTGGTGGCATTTTTTACAGAAACAATTCCCGAAGCGTTTAATAGTTTTGTTGAGTTAGTCGGAGGAATTGTTGACAGCTTTATTGGATTTTTTACAGTGACAATACCAGAAGCATTTATGAGTTTTGTAACAGTAACATTGCCAAATGCAATAAATAGTATGATAACATTTTTTAATCAGATACCATATTATTTAGGATATGCAATAGGACTCGGAATTGGTTATATAGCCAAATTTGCATTAGGTATATATAATTTTGCAACGGTACAATTACCACGGTATATAGCGGCTATTGTTAAATGGTTTAGCCAGTTACCGTCAAAGATATGGACGTGGTTAACGCAGGCTATTCAAAAAGTGGCACAATTTGCAACACAGGTGGGTCAAAAAGCACAACAAGCAGGTAGTGCATTTATAACAGCTATTATACAATGGTTCACACAGTTGCCAAGTAAAGTTCAAAATTTTTTAACAAAAGCTGTTCAAAATGTAACAAAATGGGCGGCAAGTATGAGAGCAAAAGCTATACAGGCAGGAAGAAGTTTTATTAATGGAGTTGTGAATGGTATCAAGAGTTTACCTAGCAAAGTACAACAAACTTTGTCAAATGTTATTAATAAATTAACTTCTTGGGTATCTAAGATGCACAGCAAAGGTGTACAGGGTGCAAATCAATTAAAGAGTGGAGTTGTAAACACAGCAAGGTCAATACCTTCACAGATGGTTTCTATTGGAGCAAATATTGTAAATGGTGTCTGGAATGGTATTCAGAGTATGAGAAGTTCTTTTGTTTCAAGAGTGAGAAGTTTCTTTAAAGGAATAGTTGATGGAGCAAAATCTGCATTAGGTATTCATTCGCCATCAAAAGTGTTTGACGAGCAAGTCGGACAGAATATAGTTAAGGGTGTTATACAAGGTGTAAATAAACAAAAGAAGAACGCAAAGAAAAATGCACAACAATTAGCAAAGTTGTATATTAGTGCAGGAAATAAAAGATTAAATGAGTTAAAGAAACATAACAAATATAGTTTGCAGTTGGAAATAAATTTTTGGGCAAAGATGTTAAAACAATCTAAGAAGGGAACAGCAAAGTATAAAAAGATAAGTGCAGAGTTGAGTGATGCAAAGAAGCAAAGAAATAAAAAAATGAAAGCACTTGACAAGGAGTATGCAAAAGGTGTCAAGGAAGTACAAACAAAATTAAAAGAAGATATTCAGAAAGTTATGTCTGAATATGATAGTGCAGTAACATCGAGAGCAGAGCAAATAAATAGTCAGTTGTCATTGTTTAAAAAGTTTGAAAGTCAATCAAAAAACACAAAACAAGATTTGATTGATAATTTACAGAGTCAAGTTAGTGGATTAAAGGATTGGGAAAGCACATTAGAATCTCTTAGAAAGAGAGGAGTTGCAAAAGGTCTTATTGAGGAATTACAAGAAGCAGGTGTGGATTCTTTAGCAGACATTAAGCTATTAAATAGTATGACAGATACAGAGTTGGATAAGTATGTCAACCTGTGGAAAGAAAAGCAACAATTAGCAACAAAAGAAGCGGTTAGAGAAATAGACAAAACAACATATGTAAATCAGATTAAGTCGCTAGTAAATAACGCAGGAAATGAATTAGACAAATTAGAACAGACATATAAAAAGGATTTAAAGAAATTAGGTGTTGGAGTTAAAGATACATCAAAACAAATCGGACAGAATATTGTAGATGGATTGAAAAAAGGTATGAAATCAAAATATCCAGATTTCTTGAAATATGTACAGAAGGAATTTGATAAAATAACAGTAACGGCTAAAAAGACATTAAAGATAAAATCCCCATCAAGAGTGTTTGCAGAAATCGGTGGTTTTATTGCACAGGGAGTCGGAGTTGGATTTAAAAATGAAATGCCGAGGGTAAATGAACAATTAGAAACAGAATTAGATAAGCTGTCAGATGTTAATACAAAACAAATTAATGTGGGTGTTTCTTTTGAGGTTTATAAAAATGAATTTAGCAAAATTACTGAATCAATCTTGACAAGTATGCAAAGTTTTGTTATAATAATGAAAAATACATTTGAGACTATGTTAGATGGTCTTGGAAGTATAAAAGAGGACATGGCAGACATTCTGGAAATGTTAGAGCAATTAAATGAAATGAATAACGCAACATTTGAAAGAATAAGCGACCAGAGAGAAAAAGTAGATAAAACAAAAGAACAGGGAACAGATAAACAAGATAAAGGAGGGGATACATTTAATTTCTATAACACTAAGCCAGACCCATATGAGTATTCAAGGCAAATGAAAAAAGCCAAAAAAGAATTGCTATATGGTATTTAGAAAGAGGTGATATTTTGATAAATGAAATTGTTATAGAAAACAAAAGAACAGAAGAAAACATAACAATAAATAAAGATGGTTCAACAGGATTTGTTATTGATGAAATGGATTGGGATACTCCGTCCATTTCTAATGAATCTTATAGAATACCATTTCAGATAGGCGAAACAATATCTAGCACAGTTGTTGGCATACGAAAACCAAAGTTAATTGGTTATGTAGTATCAAACAAATTAATGCCAATAGGAACAACATGGGAGAATTATTACAAAGAACAAGAGAAAGACATAATAGGTTTTAAAACAAGATTGAATAGATTTCTAAATATCTATGATGATTATGAGATAATTGCAGGAGACTATTATTTAAAATGTCGATTAAATGAACCAATAAAGTATTCTATAAAGGAAAGTGAAAATAATGAGGTTTTATGTTTGTTTACAGCAGAATTCACCTGTTATAACCCTATGTTTTTTGAAGTTGAAAGAAGTAAATCAGAGTTTAGACATATTGATAAAAGATTTCATTTTCCACTGACAATTCCGCAAGAAACAGGTATAATAATTGGTGTGGAAGAGTTGTCGGTAACAAAAACAATAGAAAATACAGGGGATGTAAAAGCAGGATTTGTAGCAGTAATGAAAGTTATAAATGGAGAAGTAAAACATCCAGCACTAAGAAATCTCACAACAGGAGAACAAATCAAGGTGTTTGATTCAGTCGTTGTTGATAGTTTTGAAACGGAAGATTATATTGTTATTAATACAAATAATGGAGAAGAAGACATTTATTATTATGATTCTTCCGAAGGGAAAACAAAAGACTTAATAGGAGAAATAACATTAGATAGTTCTTTCTTCCAGTTGCAAAAAGGTGAAAATATTGTTATGTACGAAGTTGACGATAGTTCAACAGGACAATTAGAAGTTACTTTATATTATGACAATCAGTATTTTAATATTGGAGCAATGTAGTTATGTTGTGGATATTTAATGAGAATTTAAGAAGAGTTGGTTCATTGCGAAAATATGAAATGGCACAGTGGAACAACAAATTTAGAGATATTGGAACTTTTTCTATTAATGCAAGATATGTTGATGAAAATTTGTTTCTGTTGGACAAGACAAAAACATATTATGTTTTATTGTATATGTCAAATGATAAAACAAAAAGCGATAGTTGGAATACCCTGCATAATGTATTTGGAAAAATTGAAAAAGTTTCAAAAGAGAATGAAGAAGATGCAGATTATCCTTCGACAATAAAAATTGGAGGAAGATTGATGCCATTTTTATTTTCCAAGAGAGTAATTGCAGGTACTTTTGATTATAAAAATACGGAGCTGATAGCATATGTTACAGATTTAATAACAAGGTGTTTTGAGAAGAATACAGAGCGTTATGTTGATATGAATATAAGTTATCAGAAAGATAATAAAGTATATGAGGACACACTTATAACAAAACAAATAACAGGCGGTCAGTTATGGGAGGAAATGTCTGATTATTTTGAACAATATAAATTAGGGATAGTTATTGCACCAAAAATAAATAAAACATTTGAATTGTCAAGTGTATATGGAGAACATCTTTCGGGATTGTCAAATGTAGCAGGTTTTGAAGTGCTAATAAAAACAGGAGTGGATAGGACAAGAGGTAATGGATTAAACACAGTTATATTTTCTAAATCATTGTCAAATATAAAAAGAGCCAGTTATTCCTATGACTCTGAAAGCGATATGAATGTGGCTTATATTGCAGGAGAGGGAGAAGGAGCAGAGAGAAAATGGTATGAGATTCAAAAGGATTCAGAAAATAAGAGAAACGCATGGAACAGAGAAGAATTATGGATAGATGCAAGAGACATTCAGAGTGAAGGCGAAGATGATACTACATTAACTGATGAAGAATATGACAAATTAATAGAACAGAGAGCATATGAGAAGTTTCAAGAAAATGCTATTATGGACGAATATTCGGCAACAGTAAATGAGCATAATCAAAGATATGTCTATATGAGAGATTATGATTTAGGAGACTGGGTGACAATACAAGACAGGGATTTGGGTATTGAAATAGATGCTCAAATTGTAGAAGTTACTACAACGCTACAAAATAATGAAACAATAAATGATATAACATTTGAATATGGAAAAGCAAATAAAATAGAAATAAAAGACATAAGAACAATAAGTGCAAGTGTAGAGGAAATTAGTAATAATATAAAGTATATTGATAAAAAGATTTCTGATTTATTAAACATGTTTTATCCAGTTGGCTCGGTATATGAAACAATGGATTCAAGTTTTGACCCTAATGAAAAGTGGGGTGGAACATGGGAACGAATTAAAGGTAGGGTGCTTGTTGGAGTCGATGAAAATGACAGTGATTTTAATATAGCAGAAAAAACAGGTGGAGAAAAAACTCATACACTGGTTGTCAGTGAGTTGCCACGACATACACATGCTAACTATGCGAAACGTACAAATATAACAATAAATAATAGTGGAAATACTCATGTAACGTGTCATAGCTCTAATAGTGGGGCAACAGTTGGTAATAATATCGGAAGCACAGGAGAAGGGGTAGCTCATAATAATTTACAGCCATATATTACTTGTTTTATTTGGAAAAGAATAAAATAAAACTTGACAAAATTACAATATACTATTATAATAAAAGAAAAGAGAAAGGAGAACAAAATGGCAGAAAGAAGTGGATTTTTTAATGCAAGGTTACAAGACGGCGTATATGATAGAACATATCAAGCCGAAGATTTTGCAGATTGTTTAAGTTTGTTTATTCCGAATGGAATATATGTTGAGGATTCGGAAACATTAACAGGAACGATTGACAAGACAACAGTGCAAGGGTTAAAACCATATGCAAGCGGAACGAGTCTTTTTATTAAGAAGGGAAAGGCATTTATTAATGGGTACTGGTATATACTCGATGAACAGGACTTGGAAATATCTTTAACTGTTAATACAACAAAAGCAATCGCATTAATGTATGTTGCGGCTGATAGAAGAATGAGAGTTGAATTACTTGATTTAGTAGATGGACAGCCAAATGTTCCAAAAACAGATGCACAATATGGAATCTTATTAGGAACTGTTTCTTATACATCGGATGGTGTGTCAGTAACGGATTTAAGAGAAGATTTTATGGTTGGCTCTCCAAAAAGTTTACAAACAATAGCAAATCAAGCACAACAAACTTTAAGAGAGTTTGAAGAGTCTATGAGCAACCTAACACCAAAGGATTGGCAAACAAGTGAACGTGTAAATGCTACAAAATTTACACAAAATACAAATGGAACGGCATATATTAGTTATGGTAATATATTTGGAAAGGGTAATGATAAGTTTACAATAGAATGTTTGTATTATGATTTAAACCTTAGTAGACACATACCAATACCTTATGTAAGTTCAGATGATTTTGGCAACGTAACAATAAAACAATATTTTACATATCAGATAACGATTGATTCAACTTCACAGAGGAATGTCACGGCAAGAATAACAATTAGCAAGGCATTGTATAATTTAATAAGTCAATATTGGACTACAGGTTTCTTGAGAATTGTATGTAGAAGGTATGAAAATTAGAGGTGAGTTTTATGGATGATAAAACAGTGAATAAAGTATTGTTGGATGTACAGAAGGAATATGCAAGGTCTAACAAAATAAAAGATAAAATTATTGTGTTATTAATTGTTTTAATGTTTGTCGAAGCAGTTGTTGGATATTCTGGTTTTGTTTATTATGAGTCACAGTTTGAGACAACTACAACAGAAAAGATTGAGGTTGGAACAGAGGGCGAAAATGCAAACGCAGAATATAATGACAATGATGTAAGTGGAAATCAATATAATGGTAACGCAGTGCATAACGAAAAGAAATAGGAGGATAAAATATGGCGAAAGCATATGTTAAGGTGACAAGAACAACAACAAGAAGAAGAGTCGGAGAAGGTAGTGGAAGAAAGACAGGTAAAAGCACAACAGGACAAAAGCGTTGTCCTAATTGTGGTAAGTTTATGAAATAGGGGTGGTGGCATGAATAAAGAAAATGCCTTGACTCGAAAGAAATTAAAACAAATAGATTCTGTGGAGGACTTTGACAGATTGTTAAACAATTTGATGGCAAGTGAAGAAGATAAAAAGATTATAGAAATGCATTATAAGCAAGGCAAGTCTTTGGGATACATTGCAGATGTTTTAGGTATGTCAGAATCGTCTGTCAAGAATAAGCACAGAAAACTATTAATAAAAATTGGAAATATTATGTAAAGTAAGGGAGATACGTTTTTGTATCTCCTTTTTGTGTACTAGAAATATATTTTGTCTATACTTTTATTATAATAATAGTCGTATAATGTAGTCATACAAAAGGAAGGGAGGGAGAGGAAATGACATACCCTTATGGTGGTTATGGCATGGGAAAGCCGTTGAGTCATTACCAACAGCAAATGTATCAAGATAGAATCAATGCATACGACCAACAACAATATGCAAATCAGTATAACGGATACATGAGAGGTCAACAAGCATTTAATCAGCCACAACAAATGATTAACTGTAGACCTGTTTCCAGTTATGATGAAGCAAAGGCAAGTATGATAGATTTGGATGGCAGTCTTTTTGTTTTCACAGATGTAGCAAACAAAAAGATTTATACAAAACAAATCATGTTGGATGGAACAGCGGAATTAAAAACATATGTATTAGAAAATAATCAAAACAAAATGCAGGAGCAAGTACAAGATAGTCAATATGTCTTAAAAACAGATTTTGAAAATGTTATAAATAGTTTGAAAAATAAAATGGAAGAATTACAAGGTGGTGTTTTAAATGAACAAACAGATTGAGAAAATGTTTGGAAGTAATCCAATGTTTCAAAGAGCTAAACAAATGGCACAGGGAAAGTCTGAAAATGAATTAAAACAAATAGCTAATAATTTATGCAAACAAAGAGGTATAAATATTAACGATGCTTACAAACAATTTCAAGCACAAATGCAAGGAATGTTTGGAAATAGATAATTTAAGGTATGAACCTAAATGGTTTATATAAATAAAAATCATACAGGAGGTACTTATTATGGGTATGGATGGTAGCGGATTAAGCGTAGCTGATGCTTTAGCATTAGGCAGAGACAATGAAGGTATGTTTGATGGCAACGGCAGTTGGGTATTTTTCCTTTTCTTCTTACTTGCATGGGGCGGTAACTGGGGAGGAAACTGGGGAGGTAACGGCATGAATAGTACAGCAAGTGCATATACAGATTCAGCCATTCAAAGAGGTTTTGATAACCAAGCGGTTATTAACAAACTGAATGGTTTAGAGAGTGGACTTTGTGATGGTTTCTATGCTATGAACACTTCACTCTTAAATGGTTTTAATGGCACACAGCAGGCGATTAATAACGTAGCCGTTGCAGGTATGCAGAACACAAATGCACTTGCCGCACAGTTAGCAGATTGTTGCTGTACGACTAATCGGAATCTTGATGCTGTGCGTTATGAAAACGCTCGTAATACTTGTGACATTGTTAACGCTATCAAAGCAGATGGTGATGCAACAAGAGCATTAATGACACAGAATGAAATGCAGTCATTAAGGGATGAACTTCAAACAGCTAATTTCCAGTTAAGTCAGCAGGCACAAAATGCAACATTAATTTCCACTTTAAGACCAACACCAATTCCAGCTTATCAGACCTGTTCACCTTATGAGAGTGCTTATATGTATTCTCGATGTGGCAACGGTTATAATAATTGCTGTGGGTGCTAGGTAGTATTTTATCCGCTTAGAGCGTGAGAATGTAGGGCGGTAGAAATACCGTCCTTATTTCGGCTTATAGAGCGTTAGAGAGGGGTTTGAGAATTATGTCATGTAGTTTATATAATAACAATGGTTGTGGTTGTGGAGGATGTGTACACTTTGTTAAAACAAATAGTGTAACCTTGACAGATGGTGTTTTAATATTAAACATACCACAGGAAACTTTTGCGAATAAACAAAAAGTATGTATTTGTATTGCACAAGGATTACCAACAGGAATATCTAGTGCAGATACAGTAGCAATTACACTTGGAACAGGAACAACGCAGTATGTTTTAAGAACAAAATGTGGAAACAATGTCCATGCAGACCAAATAAGAAGTCGTAGAGTATACCATACAAACGTAGCAACGGATAGTGGAACTTTTGTTGTTTCTTCTTGTGAATTAAACAAAACAGCATATAATTTCCCAACAATCTAGGAGGTGTTTTGAATGAATGAAATGTATAATGGACAACAAGATATGAATAGACAGGATGAACAGCCGTGGTCTGCTGTTGAAACAAAACAAAACAAAAGTTATTCCATGCAGAAAACAAGTGAGAGAGAAAAGGAACAGTGTGCAGAAGAAATATATTTAAGACTTGATGAACATATGCAAAAGGCTTTGAGTATGCATGAACAATTAGCCGATTACTTTTGTTTCTTAGGCTTGCAAGGATTCAAGCGTAAGTTAGAATATCAGTATATGAGCGAGGTAGCAGGCAAAAGAAAATTGCATCATAAATATATTAATTTGCATCATAAAATAATACCAATGAAACAGGTTGATTTACCACAGGTTCTTCCTTCCGACTGGAGTAGATATACCACAACAGATGTTAATGACAACGTGTTACCAAAGTTTGTTCGGTCTGCTATGCAGAGATATAAAGACTGGGAAGAACAAACAAAACAATTATATGAGGAATTGTGGCAACAGTGTACAAATTATGGTATGACAGCAGATGCGGATTATATTTCTAAGTTAGTAAAAAACGTAACAAAAGAAATCAAAGAAATAAACAGAATGTGTGAACAGTTAAATGGTACTGGTTATGATTCTGTTTCAATTCATAGTATGCAGGATAAATACCACAAAAAGTATAAGTCTAAATATGAGGACGAGTTCACAGCCAAAGAAAGAAAAGCAATGAAAGAAAACAGAACAGATAACTAAATAAATAATTTATATCTTATAAGCTTATATATTATATATTAATTTATGTAGTATATAAGCTTTATTTTTTTTGTTTAAATA
>ERZ791859.481-NODE-481-length-26683-cov-9.634933_pt1 | contig 26683 bp, 22 predicted proteins | sample MGYA00509943_ERZ791859 | MGnify/ENA primary metagenome ERZ791859 (study PRJEB30046, sample SAMN00792065) | human gut metagenome | study: EMG produced TPA metagenomics assembly of the A metagenome-wide association study of gut microbiota in type 2... | reverse complement strand
CGTGCAGCGGTCACGGTCAGTGTGGCGCGGTTTTGTCCGTCTGAGTTCCGGCAGGTCACCGGCGTGACGGTGCAGGAACGCGTCTGCCCGTATGCAGCCGTGCCATCGCTGACGATCGTGCGCTGGAACGGGGAGGATCTGTGGCAGCTTTCTAAGCGTTACTGCTCCAGTGAGCGCTGCATCCGCGAGACGAACGGCCTATTGGATGACGACGTACTGGTCGAACTGCCGCAATATCTCCTGATTCCCAAAACAGAGGCGTAGTTTTCGCGCAAAAATGCGGATTTTCCTTGCCACGCGGCGCGGATTGTGTTAAAATGTTCAAAGCATTTTAGCAAGAGGAGTTGTAACTATGTCCGGACATTCCAAGTGGCATAACATACAGAAAACCAAAGGCGCGCAGGATGCCAAGCGTGCGCAGGCGTTCACGAAGATCGCCCGCGAGATGATCGTGGCCGTCAAAGAGGGCGGCAGCGGCGACCCCAATAACAATTCCCGCCTCGCAGCTGTCATTGCAAAGGCGAAGGCCGCCAACATGCCGAACGACAACATTAAGCGTACGATCGACAAGGCGCTCGGCTCCGGTAACACGGATAACTACGAGTCCATTACCTACGAAGGCTACGGCCCGTCTGGTGTCGCCATCATCGTCGAAACGATGACCGACAACCGCAACCGCACCGCCTCTGAGGTGCGCCATTACTTTGATAAGTACGGCGGAAACATGGGCGCGACCGGCTGCGTGTCGTGGTCGTTTGACAAAAAGGGCGTCATCGTCATCAATGATGAAGATCAGGAGCTCGAGGAAGACAAGGTCATGGAGGACGCGCTCGAAGCCGGCGCAGCCGACTTTGCGCCCGACGAGGGCGTCTACACGGTCTACACTGATCCCGATGATGTGGCTTCGGTGGCCGAGGCGCTCACAAATGACGGCTATGAGCTGCTGAGCGCGCAGGCAGAGATGGTGCCGCAGAACACCGTCAAGCTTACCGACGAGGGCGATATCAAAAACCTCCAGAAGATGCTCGACATGTTCGAGGACAACGAAGATGTCCAGAACGTGTGGCACAACTGGGAAGAGTGATCTGCCTGTGAAACGCATGCGTTTCCGGACACAAAACAGCATATTTGACGGATAACATGGCGCTTTGCGGCTTCAAACGTCGTTTCCTGCGGGAAAACACGGCGCCAGCTGCGACATACATGGCCACCTCTGTTGTGACATACATGAGGAGGACATGGGTATGAAGATGCAAAGTGCTGTCGAAGAGTATCTGGTTGAGATTGAGGTTCGCAAGTATACTCCGAAGACGATTCGGAGTTACCGGTGTAACCTCAATCTCTTTTTGCGTTTTTGCGCAGAGAAATTGCACGTTGAGACTGTCGCGGCGCTCATGCCTGCAGTTGTGCGGCAGTTTTCACGCTGCATGAGTGAGGCAGGGCGCAAGGGCACCTATATCAACGGCGTACTCAAATCGATCAAGTCGTTCATTCAGTATTGTTATGAGGAAGGATATGGCGGTTTCGATACGCGCAAGACGTTCAAGTGGTGCAAGGAGGAGAAGCCGGTCATCACGGCCTTTTCTCCGGAGCAGGTTCGGATCATGCTGCAAAGCTGCCGTGGGCATGATTATCTCTCGCTACGCGACTATGCGATCCTGACATTACTCTTTGAGACCGGGATTCGCTGCTGGGAGCTGTGCTGCATCCGTGAGGAAGACATTCACGACGATTTTATCATCATCAATGGCAAGAACCATAAGCAGCGCGTGGTGCCGATTACGCCTGTCCTGAAAAAGGCGATGCTCAGATACGAGAGCGGTAAAGAGAAGTACTTTATGCTTCGCCCGCATGATGCGTTTTATTTTCTGTCGTTCCATGGCAGGCAGTTGACGGACGGAGCTGTGGAGTATGTTCTTCGCAAGCGCGGAGCGGGGATAGAAGGTGTTCGCGTGTCTCCGCATACATGCCGGCATTTTTTCGCGCAGCAGCAGGTGAAAATGGGCACGGATCTCTATACGATCAGTCGTTTGCTGGGGCATGAGAATATCGGGATCACGCAGACTTACCTGAACAGCCTGCGCGACCAAGAAGTGATTGAGATTGCCAAGCAGAAAAGCGTGCTGATGAATATGCGATAAACCGCGGCGCCTTCTCATCAAAAGAAGGCGCCGCGGTATTATATTTGTTGCGACTTGCTGTTATCACGTTGGCGATTTCTATTCGGACAATGCGCTTTGGCCTTGGATTGGGGATATCATCCGCAATTTGTAGCTCTGCCGGGTGTAGGTGGTGTATGGGAAAATGTTTCGTTCAGCCGCTCACTTATCTCTCATATGAGCGTTAAGAGTATACACCCTCCTACATAAAAGGAACCGTTTCTTGCGTTCAGCAGAAGAAGATCAAAAACGCGATTGTGCAAAATAAATATCTTTGCGATGCAAGCAACAGCTAAATATATTAGTGCTCCAGCTGATCTCTGGAGTGGTCAACACAATCAAAGGCACAGCCTAAAACTGAATATCAAAAAGAAAGAGAGCGTTCATTTCTTCTCCCTACGGGAAGTCGAGATGGACGCTCTTTTTTGCGTTTAAGGGGGTTTTACGATGATCGGAATCATTATTGGACTGGTAATCATGCTGGCCGATGCCTTCTTCATCTGGTGTTGCTGCCGCGTAGCTGGCATTGTTTTTACCGTACTGTCGGTTCAGCTGAGTGCATTCACTGCCATATGTTTTGGGCGTACAGTTGATACCTTCAAGCATGACAAACTGCCTCCGGATCATCTCTCCATTATCATCAAGGATAGGCTTGTTCGTGAATTCATCATGCTCGAATTTGAGGTAGGCCAGCGCATCGGAATAGCTGACATTCTTGATGGCTATGTGCTTAATGAGAGCCATATTCTTTCTCCAATTCTTCGTTGCAGCGGATCACCAACTTGTCGATCTCCTGAAGTGCATGATGAAGCTCTTTTGCCAGAGGATTTGTCATCAAGCCTCCCTCGTTGAAGTACTGTGCGATCTGATTGAGATTGCTGCCGAGCTTGTTCAGCTTGGCAAGCTCAGAGACTAGTGCTGTGTCATCATGGAAGATAGGCGGCTGCATGACGATTTTATGCTTAGTTGCTAATCTGCGAAAGTATTCAGAGATACTAAGTCCAGCGTTATCAGCCTCGCTCTGAATTACACGATAGAGGTCTTCAGTAAGACGAATACCGACAAAATGCTCCTTTGCGGGTGGTGCCCCTTTCTTTGGCCGTGCCATGTTTTCCCCCCTTCTGAATGGTGGAGACTATTCAGATGCTGTGAGACCGCAGGGCAAACCGTTGCAGAAACTGCGACTATTCATCGAGGGCTTGGGGAACCGAAATCCCCAACAAGTTGCCTGTGGACAAAAACCAGAATTGAGTTTTTGTTAAACAAGGCGAAGCTTGCTCTAAAAAAGTCTCCTCACTTATAAGTGGGGACGGAATTCGGGCAACTCTAACATAAAGATTTGGAAAAGCTGTGAAAATTTCATGCAGAGAAGAAAAAAGTGAAAGCATCGCAACACTTTTCTCGACGAAAAGATAGTAATTTGAACGGATCTCTGCTATAATGCGAAGTGGTGTTTTGTAACTTCGACTGAAAGACCATTATGAGGTGAAGACATGGCTATTTCCTATAAGAAACTGTTCAAGCTTCTCATCGACCGTGACCTGAAGAAAAAGGATCTGAAGGACATGACCGGCATCAGCTATGCCACGCTGCACAAGCTGGAGCGCGGTGAGAATATGATGACAGATGTGCTCAACAACATCTGTGCGAAACTGAATTGTGACATTGGGGATATAGCGGAATTTGTTCCGGATGAACCGAGTCCCGAAAATGGGACTGGTCATACGGTGGAATAATACTGTGGGAGCGTAGAAGCCTATGTATCAGAGAGCTGACAGATCGCAGAAGGAATCCAGTCCTTACTCTGCTGTTATTACGAGAGAACAGTTCCTCTTCTATGAGATGAGGACTACTGCAAAACTTGTGGCTGAAGGCCTGAACGATGAGCAGGTTGCAGACCGGATCACAAGCGATAATCTTTTTCAGTATCCGACGGAGAAATCTGTGCGGAGGATGGCGCTTACCTGCCTTCGCAGACTAAAGGCTTTGGACGATCCTAAGCTGGTCGCTGCAATCGCGTCTCAGCCCAGCGACGTTTCCAAACAGATCTGCCTTTATGCCATGATGAAGCAGTATCGCCTTGTTTGGGATTTCATGATTACGGTCGTTGGAGCGAAGTACGAAAACCGTGATATGTCCTTCAGCCGGATGGACTTCAATGTGTTTATGATGTGCCTTCAGGAGCAGGACGATTGGGTTGCTTCTTGGAGCGATAGTACTGTCACGAAGGTCAAGCAGGTGCTGGCAAGAATTCTTGTAGACAACGAATATTTGGACAGCACAGCAGCGGATCATCTGAACCCGGTTCTCATCTATCCTATTCTGGAAGATGCGATCCGTAGCAGCGGCGATACCAAGGCGCTGACTGCCTTTAACTGCTTGGCGTAAAGGAGATGAGCTGATATGAGCAATTTGAAAGAAAGGCTGGATCACCTCCGCGAGGAAATTCAAAAAGACGATTTCCTTGATGGCAAGGGACTCAGCAATGAGGTTAATATCCGCATCTTCTGTTACGATCCGGCAGAGGAAATGACGGTGACACACTTCCTTGACCAAATAAAAATAGACCAGTCTCTGAATTGCAGACTGATCGAATGTAACCTGTATAAAACCTTCCTTTCCATCTGTGACGATCTTGATATCACGGATGCAATCCCTGAGATGGAAGAGGCTGACGGAGGAATCTTTCTTCTGGAGCAGCTTCACTCAGCGATTGGCGAGGGAGAGTTCATAGATAAGATTCAGTACGAACCGCACAAACGCGGAGACGTGCTGATGTTGACCGGCGTTGGTGATGTGTTTCCCTTCATGCGGGTACACTCCCTGCTGGAAGCATTGCAGCCTTACTTTTCAGACATTCCGATTTTGGTCATGTACCCCGGCGAGTTTGACGGCCATTATCTGAAGCTGTTCGGCAGGCTGACACCAAACGATTATTACAGAGCTTTCAATATTTTCTGAGGAGGATGCAGACATGATGATTCGCAACATGTTCGCTGAGGACATCAACAGACAAATCAATGGTGTCATCAAAGTCGATCAGGATACAACGGATGTTATCGAGCAGGAAGTTCGAGAGTACGTCATCACAAAAGAATTGAAGAAGCATTTCATCAGCTTCTTTGACTACTATAGCGACTCCTTTGATAAGCCTACTGACGATATCGGCGTATGGATCTCCGGTTTCTTTGGAAGTGGTAAATCTCACTTCCTGAAGATGCTCTCCTACATCCTTGAGAACAAGTCTGTTGGCGGTGTTCCCACGGTCGAGATGTTCCGCAAAAAGTTCGCGGATGATCCGGCCACGTTCATGCTGATTGACAAGGCTACCCGTGGCAAGACCGAGACCATCCTTTTCAATATCGACATTGAAGGCTCTATCAACAAGGATAAGACTGCGGTGCTCCGCGTATTTGCAAAGATGTTCTACAACCACCTTGGGTTCTTTGGTGAGAACCTGAAGGTTGCTATGCTGGAACAGTATATTGATCAGCTCGGAAAGACCGAAGAGTTCCGTCGCGTTTTTGAGGCGAAGAAGGGCAAGTCTTGGGTTGATCAGAGGAAAGCCTTTGCCTTTAATGGCAAGTTCATTATTCCTACGCTGATGGAAGTCCTGGACATGAGCGAGGAAGATGCAAAGCGCTGGTTCAATGACAAGACGGCAGTTGAGTTTTCCATTGCGCAGCTGGTCGAGGATATCAAAGCTTACGTGAAGAAACAGCCGAAGGATTTCCGGCTCATCTTCTTGATTGACGAAGTTGGTCAGTATGTCGGAACGGATACCGACATGCTTCTGAACCTTCAGTCCCTGACAGAAAAGATCGGCAGCGAATGCGGCGGCAAGGTTTGGGTCATGTGTACCGGACAGGAAGCCATTGATGAGATCATCAAGGTTCGTGCGGATGAGTTCTCCAGAATTCAGGCGCGTTTCAAGACCCGGCTTTCACTGTCTTCTTCCTCCGTGGATGAGGTTATCCAGAAGCGTATTCTGAAGAAGAAACCTGATGTTGAGAAGCAGCTGGAAGGTCTCTATCAGGAAAACGACTCTGTGCTTCGCAATCTCTTCAGCTTCACGGACTCCATCTTGGATATCAAGGGCTTTACCGGTGCAAACGAGTTTGCTGTAAACTTCCCGTTTGTTCCTTATCAGTTCATCATCATGCAGAAGGTCTTTGCGGAGATCCGTAAGCACGGTAACTCCGGCAAACACCTTTCCGGTGGTGAGCGCTCTATGCTTTCCGGTTTCCAAGAGGCGGCGCAGAAGATTCAGAACCAAGACGAGTACGCTTTGGTCCCGTTCTTCCGCTTCTATGATACCGTACATACCTTCCTTGATAGTTCTATTCGCCGCGTGATTGAGCGCTGCCAGAATGCAGCAGATATTGGTGCGGGAATTGAAGTTATGGACGTGGACGTTCTTAAGCTCCTTTATCTGATCCGCTATGTGGATGACATCCCTGCCAACGTGGACAACATTGTTATCCTGATGGCTGATGATATCCGCACGGATAAGATCGTCCTCCGTGAAAAGGTAAAGGATTCCCTGAACCGGCTTATGAGCCAGAACTATATCGGCAGAACCGGCGATACTTATAACTTCCTGACCGATGAAGAGCAGGACATCCAGAAGGACATCAAGAATACCAACGTTGATACCGCATCTATCGTCGAGCGCATTGCGCAGATGATCTATGCCGATATCTACCAGACAAAGAAATATCGCTACGGCAAGTATGACTTCGATTTCGACAAGATGGTTGACGGCGTGACCACGGGTGCTGTGACCGGTGGTATGAAGCTGCGCTTCCTGACGGTCGCAACCGATGCCGTAGAGAAATCTGAACTGCGCCTTATGACAGAATCTAAGGGGCAGGCTATTGTCGTTCTTTCCGGCACTTCTTACTATGAGGCACTGGAGAGCGCCATGAAGATCCGTAAGTTCGTGAAGCAGCGGAACGTCTCCCAGCTTCCGAAGTCCATGCAGGACATTATCCGTGACCAGCAGGATGAAGCTGGCCGGTATGAGCTGTCCGCTATGGAGGATCTGAAGAAAGCGATTGTAAATGCTGCCTTTTATGTAGACTGTGAGCATATTTCCATTACAAGCGGTGATGCGAAATCCCGTATTGATCAGGCTTTGGAGTATCTGGTAGCTCATGTTTACAGTGAGCTTGGCTTGATTGAGAAGAACGCAGAGACGGACGCGGACATTATCGAGATCCTGACCGGCAACTTTATTGCCGGAGCAGAACCTAACCGTGATGCAGCAGCCAAGGTTGAAGAATATCTGATCGTACAGGATAGAACAAAGCTTCCTACCTCCATGTTCGACGTACAGAGCCGCTATCAGGGTATCCCGTATGGCTGGCGCGAGATCGACATTGCTGCTGTTGTAGCTCTGCTTATCAACCAGCAGAAAGTCACCATCAAGTACGGTGGTACAACGATTCAGCCCAATGATCCGAAGCTTCCGGATATGCTGCGCAAAAAGAGCGAAATAGGCAAGACCAGCATTTCCAAGCGTCAGGTCGTGACAGCCGTCAAGATGAAAGCAGTCAAGGATCTTCTTCGTGAGTACTTCGATGTGATGGATGTGCCGGATGATGAGGACGGCCTTGTTGCCTTCATCGTGAAAAAGTTCGAGGATCAAAAGGCGCATTATGAGGCTCTGGAGCAGCGTTATGTGCCGAATCGTAGATATCCCGACAAAGGCAAAGTGCAGGCGGCAATTCAGCTGGCAACGGAAGTTCTATCTCAGAAGAAGGATAACATTGCACTGATTGACCGCGTTCTGAAGCTGGAAGACAAGCTCTTTGACAGCAAGGAAGATCTTCAGGAAGTTGAGAGCTTCTTCAAGACACAGGTGCAGGTCTTCGATGCAGCAGCTCAGATGGAAGAAGACCTCCGGAATGAGCTGGATTACCTGCCGCACGAGCCTGAAGCCAATGATGCGCTCAATAAGATCCGTCTTATCGTTGTGGTGCAGGGCGGCTTTAGCTATAAGAAGATTCCCGAACTGAATAGCCTTATGACTACTGTCCGGGAAGGCCATGACCGCCTTCTTGCATCCAAACGTGAAGAAGTAAGCGACATTATTACGCAGTGCATGGGCGCAGTGCATCAGGCAGAAAACGGAGACTTCAAAGCTAAGGATCTTGTTGCCAAGGCTGATGAATACTACTCTCAGCAGCGGCGGAAGGTCAAAGACTTCCAGAGCCTTGCACTTCTGGACGGCCTCATCCCGCCGATGCTTCAATACAAGGACACTGCGGTAGCAAGGATTGAAGTGACAGTTGCACCTCCAAAGCCGGTTGACCCGCCTAAACCGCCTGTAAATCCGGTCAATCCCCCTAAACCCGCACCGAAGAAGGTGATCCGGTCGTATAACCGGTCAGTTATCTTCCCTGCGAAGACAATGGAGACCCCGGAAGAAGTTGATGATTATGTTGAGAAGCTTCGCAGCCAGCTGAAGCAGCTTCTCAAAAACTGCGACGGTATTCAGCTGAAGTAAGGAGACGAGTATGGACGTAGAAGAACTGTCCTCTGATGAGGAGAAGGAAAACAACATAGAGGAACCTTCGGTTGACCCACATCAGAAGATGAGTCTTCTTCAGGAGTCCCTTAGGAATGCTATGATGGCACAGCGAACTCAATTATCTCAGGTGGTTGCCGAAGCCATGAAGACGATGTATACACCCCTTGCTGCCCAGCTTAGTGAGATTGTCAGAAATATGGCAAAAACCATCATGGCATCCTATCAGCCTGATCTGAGCGGCCTTGCCGAAGCAGCGCGGCATATGTTGGTGGATTTAGGGGAAACCCTCAAGGGCATCACTTTTGCCACAATATCTGAAGAACGGAAAGAGCAGCTGCTTCAGGCACATAAGCAGTGGGGAGAATATGGGTGGACGATTAACCCTAATGCTTCTGTTGATACGTTGTTTGATAGCGCTCCAAGCGATAAAAAGACCGCAGATCAGATTGCTTTGAAGGAATGCTCTAATGCATCCATGAAGAGTGTTTTCAAGAGCATTTCTGAGATGAAGCATTCTAAAAAGATCGATTTCGAGGAAGCTGTATTTGACTTTGATAACCGCAAGTACAAATCCTGTGCATTGATGCTGTTTGCTTTAATTGATGCGAAACTCATCCGTCTTCAGAAGGACTCGACACTTAACGGGAAAGGACGTTCTGTAGGGGCAAAGGCTGTAGAACAGGCAAAAGCACGAGCAACAGAGATCACTGAGGATCACATGCTCTTCACTCTACTTTTCGAGGCAAATCTTTTCGCATGTTTGGAGAAGGTCTTTGAGAAAGGCAATGACTTCAGGAAACAGCCGGAAGTTTTGAACCGAAACTTTCTTGACCACGGAATGCTCACGCGGAAGGTAACACGAAAGGACTGCGTACAGTTATTTTTCCTGTACTACAACATACTTGAACTGCTGGATATGATCTACCAGTAAGAGAGGAAGAGATTATGGACAAGAATGCTATCAAGAAATATGCAGTGTGGGCAAGACGGGAACTGATTTCCCGTGTTAGCCAGAGAGCTGCATTATATGAGATTACCGATAAGGACTACGGGGACGCATCTGCGGATAGCGTTCTTGGTCGCGTCATGTCTGCTGAAGAGAAACATCAGCGTCAGGCTCTGATTGCTCAGATCTGTGAAAAAGGGTATGAGCAGGTCATGGAGGAGATCGCCTATACATGGTTCAACCGGTTTATTGCCCTCCGGTTTATGGAGGTCAATGGCTATCTTCCTTCCCGCGTTCGTGTTTTCACGGATGATGAGAATAACTTTAAGCCTCAGATCCTGACCGAAGCAATTAACATGGAGCTGGATGGGCTTGATATGGAGAAAGTCTATGCTCTGAAGAATGCAAACGATGATGATGCGCTCTTTAAGTACATGCTCATCGTTCAATGTAATGCTCTGTCCAGTATTCTTCCCGGCATGTTTCAGCGGATTTCTGACTACACGGAACTCCTTTTCCCGGATAACCTTTTGCGCGAGGGCAGCGTCATCGAGCAGATGATTTCGATGATTCCCGAAGAGGATTGGAAGGACGCCGTGCAGATCATCGGCTGGCTGTATCAGTATTACAACAGCGAGAAAAAGGACGATGTTTTCGCCGCTCTGAAAAAGAATGTAAAAATCACAAAAGAAAATATCCCTGCGGCAACCCAGCTGTTTACCCCGGACTGGATCGTTCGTTACATGGTGGAAAACAGCCTTGGTCGTTTATGGGTAGAGGGACACCCGAATGACGAACTGAAATCCCAGTGGAAATACTATATGGAAGAAGCCCAGCAGGAGCCGGAAGTGCAGGCGCAGCTTGCTGAGATTCGTAAGGAATACGCCGCCCTGACACCGGATCAGCTGAAAGTGATTGACCCTTGCTCCGGTTCCGGTCATATCCTTGTGTATATGTTTGATGTGCTGATGCAGATTTATGAATCCTACGGCTATACCACCCGTGAAGCGGTGGCAAGCATTGTAGAGAACAATCTGTACGGCTTGGATATTGATGACCGTGCGGCACAGCTGGCTTACTTTGCGGTGATGATGAAAGCCCGTCAGTATGACCGCCGCTTCTTCAGCCGTGGCATTCAGCCCCATGTGTATGCCATTGCGGAGAGCAACCATGTAGATTCGTTTGCGTTGGAGTATTTCTGCAATGGGGATGCCAAGCTGAAAAAAGCCATGGACACCATCATCAGCGAACTGCATGATGCAAAGGAATACGGCTCTATTCTGACTGTAACACCGCAGGATTGGGACGCGCTGTATGCCCGCTTTGCGGAAATAAAAAAAGAGATTCATTTGGCACAAGAAGCGGCACTGAGAGAATTGCTGCCGCTGGTGCAGACAGCGCAGGCACTGGCACAGAAGTATGATGTGGTTGTGACAAATCCGCCGTATATGGGTAGCTCAAATATGAGTCAAAAACTTTTTGATTTGTTGAAACATAGCTATCCGGATAGTAAATCTGATTTTTCAGCAGCATTTGTAGAACGATGCAGAAGAATGACAAAAAAAGGATGTATATATTCCTTTGTAATTCCTCAGTCAATATTATTTTTGATAGCTTATAAGCAGATGCGATTTAATATGTTACAAAACGTAAGCATATTGTCTCTTATACATTTAGGTACAGGGGCATTTGATAGTGGATTTGGTACTGTTGCATTATCCATTCGTAATGACGTTATTTCAAAAGAAAATGGTATTTTTTATGACCTTAGGAAGGGGATTGATTCTAAGGAAAAGCAAGAGATATTGTTTGAAAATAAAAATATGTATTTGAGTAATTCCGTAAAGATGCGAAAGTTGCCCAACAGTGTGATAGCATATTGGTGCTCAGATAATTTAGTTAGAGCTTTTTCTGAATATATGCAGATACGAGATGCATTTAGTTTGGAGTGTGGAATCAAAAACGGTAGCAATGAAAAGTTTTTAAGAGCATGGTTTGAAGTCAGTGATATAAAAACCAATGACTCTCAAAACAGAGATGATTGCATGAGAAATATGGAGAGTGAAAAAAAATGGTTTAGATGTAACAAAGGTGGTGGATATAAAAAATGGTACGGAAATTATGAATATGTGGTTGATTTGGAACATAATGCAAGAAACATACGGACACTTATTTCACCCTCAACATATCGCTTAAGAAATGTTAACAATTATTTCTGGGCGACTATTACATGGCCATTATCTGGGGGAAATAAATTCGGATGTAGATACATGCAAGCAGACACACTTCCAGATGTTAATGCCAATATTATTATTCTTAAAACGCAAAAAGAATATTGCTTAATGGGATATATGAACTCAGTCGTGTTTGAACATGTTTTAGATATGCTTAATCCAACTGTTAATTTCCCTATCGACACTGTAGCATCAGCACCATATTTAGAGGTGGACAACGAGAAAATTTCTAATTTAGTAAAAGCTAATATAGAATTAGCAAAAAAGGATTGGGATTCCTTTGAAAACTCATGGGACTTCCGACATCATCCTCTGCTTCGCAAGGTTTCTACTATTGCTGAAGCATTTACTCAATGGCAGGTGGAATGCGATGATCGCTTTAATCAACTGAAAGCTAATGAGGAAGAACTGAACCACATCTTCATTGACATTTACAGCTTGCAGGATGAGCTGACCTCGGAGGTTGAGGATATGGATGTCACGGTTCACAAGGCTGACCTTGGCAGAGATATTCGTTCCTTTATTTCCTATGCAGTTGGTTGTATGTTTGGTCGCTACTCTCTGGATGTGGACGGGCTTGCCTATGCAGGTGGCGAATGGGACAACAGTAAGTATGTTTCTTTCACTGCGGATAAGGATAACATTATCCCCATCTGCGACGATGAATACTTCGAGGATGATATTGTCGGTCTGTTCGTGAAGTTCGTGAAAACCGTTTACGGCGCAGATACGCTGGGCGAAAATCTGAAATTTATTGCGGATGCCCTCGGCGGCAAAGGCCAGCCGAAGGATGTGATTCGGAATTATTTCCTAAATGATTTTTACACTGACCATTGTTCAAGATATTCTGTAACTGGTTCTGGAAAGCGTCCGATTTACTGGCTGTTTGACAGCGGCAAAAAGAACGGCTTTAAGGCGCTGATCTATATGCACCGCTACAAGCCGGATATCATCGCTCGGATGCGTACCGACTATGTGCATGAGCAGCAGAGCCGCTACCGCACCGCCATTGCCGATCTGGAAAGCCGGATTGCAAATGCCGATACTGGCAGCCGTGTGAAGCTGACCAAGCAGCTGACCAAGCTCCAGAATCAGGCCGAGGAGCTGCGGGTGTACGAAGAAAAAATCCATCATCTTGCCGACCAGATGATCCGGATTGACTTGGATGATGGTGTAAAACACAACTATGCGATTTTCCAGGACGTGCTTGCAAAGATCAAGTAGCAGGAGGGTTAGTTATGGCTTTAAAGGAAGAAATAAAAAGCCTCATCTTGCTTGGTGCTGAAGGTGAATATTGGGACTTTAAAGAAAAGTGGCACGACAACAAGGCAAGTCTTCTTCACGATATCATTTGTATGGCTAATAATCAGGTAGGTAGAGATGCATATTTGATTATTGGAGTAAGTGACAGTAAGAGTCCAGATGGAGTGAAAGTAAAAGGAGTTCTTGAAGAAAATAGGAAAGATCAACAGCATCTCATTGATTTTTTAAGAGACAAAAAGTTTGTTGGCAGCATTCGCCCATCGGTATATCTCCAAACAATTGAGTTACCTGATGATAACGGTGTGTATAAGCCAATAGATATAGTGATTATCAAAGATTCAAAAAAGACTCCCTTCTTTCTCAGAGAAAATTTCAGGGACAAAGATAAGGAGCTTCGGGCAGGATACATTTACACAAGAATTGGAGACACAAATACGGCTATCGATTCAATGGCTGATTTGGATAAGATTGAGTACCTATGGAGAAAAAGATTTGGCATTGATTTATCTGCTATAGATAAATTATTGCTTCTTTTAGATCATCCTGACGAATGGGTTGGTGATTTGAATAACGGGGAATGGAAGTATCATAAGTTCTTCCCTGAATATCAGATACAGTTGGTTGACATTGAGGATCAATCAAGGTTTTCTGACAACAGTATCATGAAGAATATCGCTGACCATCAGTGCGATAAATGTTTTTCCGTGAGTGATGTGGTTATTACCTGCCATTCGACAGTTTTGTTCAGAGAACATGTGCTCTATCTGGATGGGTACAGACACCTTATTCCTTTCCCAGAGACACACACGGTTTATACAGATGAATTGCTTGCGAAAGATCCGTCTGTTACGTATATGTATCTAAGTCTGGACACTATTCCCGGGAAGCTGTTCACGAACCTCGCATGTATTGAGCATAACTGGTACTACGAAAAATGGGATCTGCGTCCCGGTGTAGGTTTTCTTGTGTTCGAAACGGAATCACAGAGAGCATTATTTGATGCCTTTGTTAAAAGTCATCTTCAAGAAATAGAAGATGATTATACTCAGGCACTTAGAGAAAAGCAGTATGTTCAGTGCGCTTCTGCTAATGATTACTTCAGAGGTGGATGGTCAAAAGCAAACGAGATTAAGTCATGGCACTTGTACGAAAAGTTTATGGGATTGCTAGGGTCTTCTTTAGTTGATAAACTCCCGGAATTCCAGAACACAGGTGAGTGAGGAGGTAACTAGACATGGCCGGTATTGATTTAGGAACTATACAGCAAGACTTGGCACGTCGTTTCGCTGCTCCTTTGCCGGAGTTCTATAAGCGCCGAATCATCTTCTGGTACGACGAAGACCGGGAATTTGAAGACCAGTTGGAGGATCTTTCTTTGGACGGTGTGGAAGTCATTGTGCTGACTGGCAACAATACGTTTACTGTCAAGAAGCAGCTTTGCGAGGATAACCTGACTACAAACTTCCTTGTCTACGATCCCCGTCCTTTTATGAAGGATGATGATAACTGGCTGATCAATGTGCAGATTTACAGCGAGGAGTTCCGTGCCGATCTCAATTCTATTTGGATGGATGAGATGGGCTTGCCTGCTACGCCTATTATCCGAAATCAGGTGAAGCACTATCGGAAGTTCTTCCGTGCAAAGGATCGCCGCGATACGGTTAAGAAGCTCAGTGGCAGCATCTCTACGGCTCCGCAAATGCACCTTGCTGTCATGGCCGCGCTTGCTGGGTGCAATGACATTCAGCCCAACAAAATCATCAAGGCAGTTATTCATGCCGGACTGGATCTGGACACGAATAGTATCTATCAGAGCTTCCTGACATACGGCGCGGACAAGCCGTTTTGGGTCATGGTCTCTCAGGCGACCGGATACAGCGAAGGTGATGATTCCAACCTTGGAAGACTTGCGATCCACATGCTGCTGACCGCTGCTACGCGGACGATGCATCAGGATCATCTGGCGGGATTGGATGCATTTATTTCCACTCCACATCAGGCCTATTGCTATGACTTCGTTTCTGACTGGCTCCATAGCGAGGACAACATGCAGCTCTATGAAGTTGCCCGGTACGTCGAAGATGAAGCCCATCTGCCTCAGCGCTTCAGTAAATCGGCTGTTGAGGATCTGGTGGATACGGAAGTGTTCCCGTGCATCAATGAATGTATCCTGACGGCTCTGATGAAGGAAATCAGTGATCATATCATTCAAGTGGACGTGATCAAAGCTGCCGTTGAGAAACGCCGCACGATGGTCTGGTACGACAGCGTGTCCAGTTACTATGATGGACTTCTTCAGGTCGCCAACATGCAGGCGTTCTTCATGGAGCACTCTGCCGGTTTCCATACCGTTGAGCCGCATAAGATCTGGGCGGAGTACACATCTGATTATTACCGGATGGACACCTACTATCGGCAGTTCCATCTTTGCTTCCAGCGCAGTCTGACGGTCTCAAACCCGCTTTTGGACGACCTATTCAAGCATGTTGCAGACAAGGTGGAAGGTTTGTATTCTCACTGGTTCCTCGGCTCTCTGGGGCAGAACTGGTCAGATGCCTGCGCAGAGAATCTGGCAGAGTATGGCCGTGTGCTGGAGGTTCCGCAACAAGTGGACTTTTATCGGAGCAAGGTCAGTCACAGCGAGAACCGGATTTTTGTGATTATTTCCGATGCGTTCCGCTACGAGGTGGCAGCATCCCTCTCGGAACAGCTTCAGCGTGAAATGCAGTGCAAGGTGTCCCTTGGAAGCTGCCAGTCCATTTTCCCGTCCGTTACGAAGTTCGGCATGGCCGCGCTGCTCCCCCATAAGAAGCTGGAGGTGGTTCAGCGCAGCAACGGCGTTCTTGGTATTCTGGCGGATGGCCAATCTACTGATGCCGGAAACCGGGACAAGGTTCTCAAGGCAGCACACGCTGCCAGTGTCGCGCTGAAATACGATAACATCATTGGCCTGAAGCGTCTGGAACGTCAGGCTTTGGTCAAGGGTATGGATATCGTCTACATCTACCATGACAAGGTAGATGAGGCCAGCCATACCTCTGACAGTGCTGTTTTCCCTGCTTGTGATGATGCAATCGCAGAGATCAAAAACTTGATCCGTATCATCGTCAATGAGTTTGGTGGTACGAATGTGATTGTCACTGCGGATCACGGATTCCTCTATACATATAGCCCTCTGAGTGAGGATGACAAGGTGGACAAGACTTCGCCCAGCGATCAGGACGTAGAGATTGACCGCCGATACTTAATCACTAAGAAAGGGGCAAAACCGGACTATCTGCTGCCTGTCCGCTTTATGGATGGACAGACGGAGTATGATGCTTTCGCGCCGAGGGAGAACGTCCGCATCAAGAAGAAAGGCGGCGGTTTGAATTTTGTGCATGGCGGCATCAGCCTTCAGGAGATGGTAGTTTCGGTATTGGAGTTCCAGTTCATGCGCAATGCCTATAAGATGTATCAACGTAATAAGGATAAGATCGATACAAAGCCTGTGACTATCAGTCTGCTTTCGGCCAACCGTAAGATCAGCAACATGATTTTCTCCCTGAACTTCTATCAGAAGGAAGCAGTTGGTGGAAACCGTGAGGCTGCGACTTATCTCTTGTATTTTGTGGATGTGAACGGTCAGAAGATCAGCGATACAAGCAAGATTATTGCTGACAAGGCAAGCGATAATGCGCAGGAGCGCACTTTCCGGTGCAACTTCAATCTCCGGTCGCAGAAGTACAGCAACCGTGAGACTTATTATCTGATTATTGCCGATGAGAGCGGCCTGCAAGCGCCGATCCGGGAAGAATTCCAGATCGACATTGCATTTGCCGTGGATGAGTTCAACTTCTTCTAAATGAGGACTGCCGAGGAGGAACATAAGATGGAAGATTTCGATACGAGCTTCAGTGTTCGTGAGATAATCAAAGACAAGCTGCGCCAGAACTTTGATGGCAAGATTGTCCGCAAAGACCTGACGAAGAAAATCAAGGAAGGGGCAAATGTACCTACCTATGTTCTTGAGTTCCTTCTTGGGCAGTATTGCAGCTCTGACGATGATGAGATTGTCGCTCAGGGTGTTGAGAACGTAAAGCGCATTCTGGCCGATAACTATGTGCGCCCGGACGAATCAGAAAAGGTGCTTTCTAAGCTGCGTCAGCGCGGAGCCATGACTATCATTGATCAGGTGACGGTTGAACTGAACCTTCGGTATGACTACTATGAAGCCCGGTTCTCCAATCTTGGTCTTGGTAGTGTGCCTATCTCCGAAGAGTATCCAGAGAAGTTTGACCGGCTGCTTTGCGGCGGCATTTGGTGCATTATCCAGCTGGAGTATAATAGCGACTCTCTTGAAGAAGAGTCTCAAATCGGCTTCAATGGCAAGCCAAAATCTAAGTCAAAGAACGGTAGAAACAGCCTAATCAGCATCCGGAAGCTGACCCCCATTCAGATGCCTCATGTGGACATCGAGGATCTGAAGCAGGGACGCAAAGCTTTTACAAAGGATGAATGGATTGACGTGCTTTTGCGCTCTATCGGTATGGAGCCGGAAGAGCTGACCTATCGTGAGAAATGGTTGCTTCTTCTCCGGATGATTCCGCTGGTAGAGAACAACTTCAATCTCTGTGAGCTTGGGCCGCGCAGCACCGGTAAATCTCATCTCTACAAAGAGATTTCGCCTAACAGTATTCTGGTTTCCGGTGGGCAGACGACCGTTGCGAACCTCTTCTATAACATGGGCAAGCACACAATGGGCTTGGTAGGCCTTTGGGATTGCGTAGCCTTTGATGAAGTTGCCGGTATTCGTTTCAAGGATAAAGATGGCATTCAGATCATGAAAGACTATATGGCTTCCGGCTCCTTTGCCCGTGGCAAGGAAGAGAAGGCGGCCAATGCCTCTATGGTCTTTGTTGGCAACATCAATCAGAGTGTTGATGTGTTGCTGAAGACTTCCAGCCTCTTCGATCCCTTCCCCCCAGAGATGGGAACAGACACGGCCTTCCTTGACCGTATGCATTGCTATATTCCGGGTTGGGAGATTCCTAAGTTCCGTCCGGAGCACTTCACTGATGATTACGGTTTCATCACTGACTATCTGGCTGAGTTCTTGCGTGAGCTGCGTAAAGAGCAGTATGGGGATGCGCTGGATCGCTTTTACCGTCTCGGCAAGAATCTCAATCAGCGCGATACCATTGCAGTCCGCAAGATGGTGGGCGGCTTGGTAAAGCTGGTATATCCGGATGGCGTTTTTGAGAAAGAGGATTTGGAGGAAATCCTTCAGATTGCACTTGAAATGCGTCGCCGGGTCAAGGAGCAGCTGAAGAAGCTAGGTGGCATGGAGTTCTATGACGTGAACTTCTCTTACATAGACAACGAATCTTTCGAGGAACACTATGTCTCCGTACCTGAGCAAGGCGGCGGCAAGCTTATTCCTGAAGGAATGTGCAATCCAGGACAGGTCTACACGGTCAGCAGAGGAAAGTCTGGCATGATCGGTGTGTTCCGGCTTGAAAGTCAGATGCTTCCCGGCAACGGAAAGTTTGAGCGAACAGGTATTGGCTCCGATAGAGATGCAAGAGAGGCAACCAATACAGCTTTCAACTTCCTAAAGGCCAATGGAAACCGGATCAGCAGCTCTATCAGTACTACAACACGAGACTACATCATTAACTATCAGGATCTGCAAGGAATAGGCATGACCGGCAAGCTGGCACTGCCTTCACTGATTGCGCTCTGCTCTATAGCCCTTGGAAAGCCAGTTCTAAGCTCTACAGCAATCCTTGGAGAAATCAGCATCAGCGGCACAATCATCAAGGTGGATGAGCTGGCTAACGCACTTCAGGTCTGCTTGGATAGCGGAGCAAAGAGGGTTCTGCTTCCGATGACCGCAGCAGCTGAACTTGGGACGGTTCCTGCAGATCTCATCGGGTGCTTTAACCTGATTTTCTATAGCAGCGCAGAGGATGCGGTATTCAAAGCGCTGGGAGTAGAGTGAGGGGGAAAGATATGTCAGTAAATACCTATCTACAGGGGTTGGGAAGTTCCTTGGTTTTAAGCTCATCTGAGAGGTCTAGTATTTCTACTTCGGTAGATACAATAAAATCACGGCTTACTTCCTATTTTGGATCGAGTGTAACAGAGAAAAAGTTATACGGTTCATATGTCCGTGAGACGATATTGCCGCGCAAAGCGGATGAAAAATCTGATGTTGATTTAATGGTTGTATTCAGCAATCCTTATAGATATCAGCCTCAAACCTTCTTGAACAAGCTGAAGGAATTTGCCGAGTATTATTACAGCCGGTCAGAGATATACCAGTCAAGCCCGACGATTGTGCTAGAACTGAACCATATAAAATTTGAACTCACTCCAGCATGTGTCAATTACGGCTCGTATTACATTCCCAAAAGCAGCTCTGAATGGATGTATACTGATCCGGACGGTTTTTATTCAAAGCTCACAGAGTGCAATAAGAATAATAGCTATAAAATAAAGCCTATAGTTCGGATTCTTAAGCATTGGAATATCCAAAAGAATTATAGAGACATTGCATCCTTTGAACTTGAACGAAAGATAGCTGAAGAGCTGATGGATGCTTACTTTTCTTGTACCTCATACACGGATTATTTGAAGTATGCACTTGAGAAAATCAAATATTCGGCTAATTATACACGCGTCAACAAGGCTTTGGATTGTATAGCGGAAGCTTTGCGTCTGGAGGCCGACGGCTATCCATATTCAGCTGTAAGTAAGATCAAGGAAGCCTTCCCGGAGCGATGAGCAGAAGAGATGACATTAACAAATTATATCAACCGTCAAAGGCTCTTGAGAAAGTTTGCTATGCGCTATTCACTGCTGATATAGCTATTTCGCTGATTGTAGCTTGTGTCGGCGGTAGTGTCATTTCTTACCTTACTGTAGCTCTGGTCATAATAGCCTTTCTATACATGGCCATATCTATTATTGACGATGGTATCATGTGGTTCCAAGCCGAGAGTGCAAGAAGAAAAAACAGCATACAAGTGGCATATGATGTTAGATTAGATGAATATGAGACTGAGAAATACTACAACAACAACGTAGGCGATCCAGATATCTCATATGCAACAAACCTGTTTGAGAGTGCATTCTTTACAAAAGAAATTAGTGAAAAAATGCTTTTAGGCGCAGTTGCTAAGCTGATTATTGCAGTAGTGGTTTTAATTATTTCTTGCCGGTTTATTGCTAACGATGACATACTCCTTGTCATTGCTCAAACTGTATTTTCAGCGGTAGTTATTGAAGATGCTATTCGATTGATAATCTTCACACAACGGATTAAGACCTTATATGAAGAGGGCTATCATGAGTTAATTACTGTAGGAATCTCAACAACGGCTCAGAGAGTGTGGTTGAAATTCTTTTGCGTTGAATATGAAAGCATTAAAGCGCACTACCGTATTCGACTTAGTGAGTCATTGTTTAATAAGTTGAATCCGCAGTTGTCTGAGACATGGGAAAAACTCTCTTCGCAAATAAAGATATCGACAGGTGGTTAAGCATGGTTGGCAAATATAAAGTCATTACCCTTTGTGGGAGTACGCGCTTCAAGGATGAATTCATGGAAGCTCAAAAGCGACTCACGCTTGAGGGAAATATTGTTATCAGTGTAGGTTTGTTCGGTCATGCTGGGGATGCTGAGGTATGGGAGAACATGGATGAAGGCACTCTGACTAAGACCAAGGAGATGCTGGATGACATGCATAAGCGGAAAATTGACATGGCAGATGAGATTTACGTGATCAATGTTGGCGGCTATATTGGTTCCAGCACAAAATCAGAAATCGAATATGCCAAGGCAGCAGGAAAAGGAATCCTGTATCTGGAAGGATAAGAAATGTTTGGATTGAGGAAAAAGAAAGTGGATAAGGCTGCATGGGCAGAGACTGTGTACGGTCAGAAGCTGAAGAATCCTGAGAGAGAATCGGAAGAACAACTATCTGCTTTGACCACAGGCCTTTTGATGCAGCACCACCGCATCATCATAGATAGCGTCCGGATAATCCATACAGCAAAGAATGCTGAAACCAGACAAGGACGTGTGGAACTTTGTCAGCGCCACTACGGGGACATGCTTAAATTGAAGCCCTTAGAGCAACTTGCTATGATCCAAAATGCAGAGAAGGCCATAAGAGGGATCTGACTACAGATTGGAGGCAGTTACATGTATGAATCGTTGACTTCGCTCTTGCCTAAACTGCAAGGGGCAGAATACGGTGAATAGATAATTGATAGAGAGAACGACGGCTCTCCTGAGCATCCGAAACAGTTCCCATTTGTAGCATATGGCCGTGCCGTAACGGACTTGGAAAATGCAATCTACCGCTTCATTGATGAGCACAAGGAAATGGAACTCACCCGATATGGCGATATCCTTGAGAAGTCAGATATCAAGTGGGACGCACAATCCATGAAGCATGCCGATGTATCTGCCCTTGATGGTAGAACGGTCATGGCGCTGCTTGTTGGAGCTGTTCGCGCAGAGAGGTTTGTGATGGAGCACTGCTGGCTTTTTGTGAGGACGGCAGCGTTGCCAAATGGCTCCAAAGACTGAAAGAACTCGATGAAGGACTCCAAAGCGAGGCGTAGGATTTGATGATGAGAAAATGTCCTAAATGCGGCAGCAGGCGTGTTGCCCCGATCCTGTACGGGATGCCTGCTTACAGTGAAGAGATGGAGCTGCAACTGAAAGAGGAGAAACTACTGGACATACATGGATGCGCCCGCGACGACTAATCAAGCTGTAAAAATGGCGAATGAAGCTCTGTAAGTTATTGTAGGTAGTACCTTTTCGGAGGAGAAATTGATTTATACGTCCACCAGCATTGAAAAAAGGGTGAAGAAATGAGTTGTCATGTAGTAAAGCATAGTGAAATAACCTCGATGGATAACAAGAGCGATTATTCTCACCAGATATAATGCAATTCAAACGTTAAATGTTATTTTTGGCTGTTGATGATATTAGCTGGGAAATCTCGGGCTGCGCGTTCATTTGCCTCTTCTATCAGACGGTCGATGTAGCGGTTTAATTCTTTAGAGGCGTGAAACTGGTACAATTCGCAGTCATTTCTATTTGTAACTATGCCGTCGATAACGCAATCGAGTAGTTCCTCATCGTCCATTTCGTGTAGCTTCTGACAGAGCTCATCATCATTCCACTTGCGGAGGACAAGATATTGGATGGTGCTTTCCGTTAGCACGCGATCCTCGGGGTTCGCAAATACGAACGCGCAGTCTTCGTCAAGGTCATCACTGTTGTTGGCACTTTCCGTATGTTGCTCGTAGATGAGCTGCAGTAACTGCTGACTGAGGGCGGCCTCTTGCGCATAAGCCAAACGACTGACCAATTCCGAAAATTCACGGCTGGCAATCAGCTTCGATGCAGTATGCAAGTTCTCAGCTCTTGCTTCCTCGCACATTGCTTCACCGTCACATATGAAATGATCCAGACCGATGTGCAGCCGCTCGACGGCTTCTTCTGACAGACCGGTATATTCGACCGCTGCTTTCGCACTGGCATTCGGGCTTTTGGTGTCGCTGAGTCCAAGCAAGTAGTCGGCCGATACGCCGAAGTACTGTGCAATGTCCGCGAGCTTGATGATGTCTGGCACACTCTCGCCGGTTTGCCAGTTGGAAATTGTCTGCCTTGTCGTGTGAAAAATTGCACCCCATTGCGACAGCGCTTTCTCCTCTTGTGCGCACAACTGCAGGAATCGAGAAGAAAATGCGTGCGCTTTGTCCAATTTGATTCCCTGTCTGCCCATAATGCACCTCGCAATGTAAATTTCGTTAACTGATTTACTCCACAGTGTTGACAATATTTGCGTCTCGTGAGATAACGATATCACACGACGACTCCGGAGTCAAGTGGAATAAAATACAAAGAAGGTTTGAGATGAAACCGGAAAACAAAATCATTACGAAAAACACAAAGGAGGATGCCTATGACAGATGAACACACACAGATGCATGAAAACGACTCTCTGATTGAGAGCTTTATCCCCACAGATTTTACGGACGTAGGGCAGGGAACCGTGCTCTATGAGGCTTACCATCACAAGCTGCGCTATTGTGAGGGCGTGGGATGGATCGCATATAACGGCGGCGTATGGGAACCGTCTGAAACGGCGGCACATAGCTATTCCCAGCGCTTGACGGATCTGCAGATGCAGGAAGCAAAGACCATGGGGCTGAACAATATTGGCATGTTTGGACAGCCTGCATCGATGTCGCAGACCTATATGGAGTATGCCGTGATGCGACGCTCGTCGGCTAAAATTGCGGCTGCGCTGAGAGAGGCTAAGCCGAAGCTCAGTATCCGGGCTGCGATGCTGGATGGAGATCCGCTCATTTTGAATACGCCTGACGGAGAGATCCATTTGGATACGGGAGAAATGTCTCCGCACGAGCCGGAGCATTTTATTACGCACATGACGAGCTGTGCACCTTCTGACGATGGGGCGGATATCTGGGACACGTTTTTGCACCAGATTGCCTGTAATGACGAAACGCTCGTGGCGTTCCTCAAGCAGATTGCGGGCATGGCCGCGATCGGTAAGGTCTATGAAGAGCGGCTCGTGATCGCGCTCGGGAGCGGCGGCAATGGCAAGAGCACATTTTTTAACGCCATTCAGGATGTGATGGGAGATTACGCTTGCACGATCCGCTCGGAGCTTCTGGTCGCAAGCAATGACAGCGGCAAGAAATTTAAGCTGGCGAGGCTGCGCGGAAAGCGCCTGGCCATTGCAGAGGAATTGGAAGAGGGAAGACAGCTGGATACTGCGGAGGTAAAGCATTTGTGCAGTACCGGAGACATCAACGCGCAGTTTAAGGGGAAGGACGTTTTCACCTTCAAACCATCTCACTCCATCGTGCTGTGTACGAACCACATGCCGTCGGTAAAGGTCATGGACAGCGGTACTTGGGATCGCCTGATTGTAGTGCCGTTTCGCGGCAGATTCCGAAGCCAGGAGAACGAGATTAAAAACTATGGCAATTACCTCGTGCGAGCCTGCGGCGGCGCAATCCTGAGCTGGATCATTGATGGTGCCCGCGAATATATCCGTAATGACTATAAGCTAGACATTCCGGAGTGCATCATCAGCGCGACGGAGCAGTATCAGCAGGAAAATGACTGGCTCACGGATTTTTTCAACGAGTGGGTCGCTCTGGATAAAAATGAGGACACATATGGCAGCGATATTTATGGGGCGTATACGTCCTTCTGCAGTGAGCACGGTGAGCGGATGCTTCCCATGTCCTCCGTGCTTCCGCTGGTTGCAACGAAGGCAGGTGCAACGAAGAAGCGCACCAAAAAGGGCAATGTGTATCAGGGCTTGAGAATTATCAGCGAGTTCGAGCGGGCTGCATCCTAAAAGGAATGGCGGTGTATGGTGGTGTAGGCATATTTCTCTCACGGTTAAAAACGGATAAAAATGTAAATTAGCAATTTGCCATACACCGTTATACACCGCTTCACTGTATCCACCGCTGCGCGGCGGGGCCTGTCTTGCAGCGCAGTACGTGCTACGCCCGTTCTGCTCGCTTGAATTTTGACTGCTCGCTGCGCTCGTCAGCCCAAATTCGCCGAAAAACACAATCGTATGAATAGCACAATCGCAAACAAGTGTGCTTGACATGGATATCGAGCGATTTTTTCGCGGAAATCAATCGTCATTGCTCGGGTCAGTGCACGAGCCTGTCACCTACATGCAGCGCTGAAAAAACAGCCGCTCACGCTGGTTTTAACTGCCCCCGATGAATACCGTTTGCAATTCTTGGCTCGATATGTTATTATAATAGTGTCCAGTTCTACTGTGACATACATCTGCATAACAGAGGAGTGTGCCTCTGACAAATGTGCTGAAATTGCAGCTTTTTTCTCCAGAAGATGCTCGACATGTTCGAGGACAACGAAGATGTCCAGAACGTGTGGCACAACTGGGAAGAGTAAGCACCCGTTTCTGTTTTATCAGCTTTATCAGCGATCGTGATGGAGAGATTTTAGTATCTCTCCATCCTTTTTCCTTTCCAGAACCGAGTGTAAGGTTCACCACGCAAAATTACCATAATTTATATATAAAAGTGCTGTTTTGTCGGAAAAACGAACATTTTGTGAATTCCGAATTGCCGTTTCCATCACGCTGTGATAACATACAGGCGTGGAGCGAGTTTCCACCCAGAGTTATGAACGGAGGGGAAAGAGATGAAGTATTGTCAGCAATGCGGGAGTCAATTGGTCGATCAGGCGGTCGTGTGCCCGAACTGCGGCTGTGCAGTGCAGGCACCGGTGAACCAGCAGGAGGATAAACCGTCGACGGGGCTGAACATTCTGGTGTTTTTGTTCCCGCTGATCGGTTTGATTTTGTTCCTGTGCTTCCAGAAGACGACGCCGGTGCGCGCCAAAGCAATCGGCAAATGGGCGCTGATCGGCTTCATCGTTGGTATTGTGCTTTCGGTTCTGGGCGCTCTATTCTCATAAACGTGTATGCGGGTGAAATGCGGTTTGCATTTTACCCGCATTTTACGTCTATGGTGTTTTGGACTTGACGCGAAAATGCTACCCTGTATTTACTATGACATAGGGAGCGGCAACATGAAGTGGATGAAATTCTGGGACACGATTTCGTTGATCCTGGTTCTGCTCGGATTGGGATTGTACGGGAGCAGCTGCTATTATGGTGCATGGTCGTTGGTATACGCGGCACTGGGGTGCATCGTTCTGGGTGCGCTCATTGCGGCGTTCACGCAGCGCTGTCCGTTTTGCCGCCGTTATCTCGGTATGATGTTCTTTTCCGGAACGAAAACATATTGTCCGCACTGCGGCAGTGACGTGCGCGCGGGCAGAAATGTTTGACAGCGCCGCCGTTTTTCGCTATTCTGGTCATATAACAGTATGAGAGTGGGGGATACCATGAAGCTTGGTCTGTGCCAGATGCCGGTCACGGCATCGCAGCAGGGGAATCACGCGGCTATGCGCCGCTATGTGCGCGATGCCGCCGCTGCCGGCTGCAATCTGGTCGTACTGCCGGAGATGTGGTGCTGCCCATATGACAATGCGGCGTTTGCAGACTATGCCGAGCCGCAGGGCGGCCGGACGTGGCGTCTGCTGTGTAAAACAGCACAAGAATGCGGCATTTGGCTCGTCGCGGGCTCTGTTCCGGAGCGTGACGGGGACGCGATCTACAACACCTGCTATGTCTTTGACCCGAACGGGACGCAGCAGGCAAAGCACCGCAAGGTGCATCTGTTTGACATCGACGTGGCGGGTGGTCAGCGGTTTTTCGAATCCGACACACTCTCGCCCGGTCAGCACTATACGCTCTTTGACACGCCGTTCGGTAAGGTCGGCGTCGCCATCTGCTTCGACGTGCGCTTTGCAGAGCTGTTTCGCATCCTTGCCCTCGAGGGCGCGCGGCTGATCGTTGTTCCGGCGGCGTTCAATATGACGACCGGTCCGGCGCATTGGGAGCTGCTGTTTCGCGCGCGGGCGCTCGATAACCAGTGCTTTGTCGCGGGC